>ERZ1066135.36-NODE-36-length-131098-cov-10.477088_pt1 | contig 131098 bp, 123 predicted proteins | sample MGYA00382782_ERZ1066135 | MGnify/ENA primary metagenome ERZ1066135 (study PRJEB33369, sample SAMEA5778365) | biofilm metagenome | biome: Industrial cooling water; feature: Water cooling tower basin; material: Biofilm | place: United Arab Emirates | collected... | reverse complement strand
CCGCATTCAAGCGGGATATTCTCCACAAGCTTTAAAGCCGCCCTCGGGTGGCTTTATTATTTAATACCTTTTGAAATAAAAGATTATCATAGAGTTTAGTAGTTCAGTTGGCTAGAGCGTCCCGCTTGAAGGCCATCCCGCATTCAAGCGGGATATTCTCCACAAGCTTTAAAGCCGCCCTCGGGTGGCTTTTTGTGTAAAAAGAAACGGGTGGAAATACCACCCGTTTCTTTTTTATTGCTTTATCTCTTCTTTCGCTTCTTTCAGTTTTTCTTTAATCTTCTCTCCTACTTTATTCACTTCTTTTTTAGCCGGCTCTATCACTTTATTTACCAATGTATCAGCAAGCACAGCTCCTTTGCTTTGTGCTGTATCAATTAATTCATTCATCTTTTCCTGTGCTTTATCCACTACGTTTACAGTATCAGCAGCTTTTTCATTGTCAGTTTTTTCGCTGTCGTTGTTGCAGGCGCTTAATAATGCCGCAACTGCAAAAAGCAAAACATACTTTTTCATAATTGTGTTTTTATTTTTTTCTGAAGAATAATCGAATAGGGACTCCCTTAAAATCAAATGCCATCCGTAACTGATTTTCCAGATAGTTTTTATACGGCTGCTTTACATCATCAGGATGATTGCAGAAGAATGCAAACGAAGGTACCTGTGTAGGCAACTGCGTAGCATACTTTATACTCACAGGCACACCACGTATCACAGGCGGATGATACGCATTGATTGCTTTTTGTACAGCTTCATTCAGCTCTGAAGTTGTGATTTTGCGTTTCTTATTTTCTACTACCTGCAATGCTGCATCTATCGCCTGCATCAAACGCACTTTTTCCTGAGCTGATATAAATAAGATGGGCACATCATTAAAAGGCGCCAGTCGTTTTCTCAATTCCTTTTCATAATCACGGGCAGTGTTGGTTTCCTTCTGCATCAAATCCCATTTGTTAACCAGCACCACAATGCCTTTTCCTTTCTTCACCGCAAGTGAATAAATATTCAAATCCTGTTGAGTAATTCCTTTTTCAGCATCCAGCAACAGTAAACATACATCTGCTTCATCCATAGCACGAATAGCACGGATAACGCTGTAAAACTCCAGGTCTTCATTCACTTTTGTTTTACGGCGAATACCTGCAGTATCAATCAGCATGAATTCTTTGCCGTACATGTTATAATGTGTATGAATGGTATCACGTGTAGTGCCTGCCACATCACTCACAATTGTTCTCTCCTCGCCCAACAATGAATTTAATAAGGAAGACTTACCCACATTGGGCTGACCAATGATTGCTATCCGTGGAATTTCTTTATCACCTGCATCAGCAGCAGCATCGGGAATTAATTGAGCAATGGCATCCAATAATTCACCGCTGCCACTACCCGTCATACTCGAAAGAAAATAAATTTTATCAAAACCCAATGCATAAAACTCACTGGCTTCTAAAAGCCGGTCGTGATTATCAACTTTGTTAACAGCAAGAAACACAGGTTTCTCTGTTCGGCGAAGCACATCGGCCATGGCTTCATCTAAATCTGTTATACCTGTTGCGGCATCGCACATAAACACAATGGCATTGGCTTCATCCAGGGCAATACGCACCTGCTTGCGAATTTCTTTTTCAAACACATCTTCACTATCGGGCACAAAACCACCCGTATCCACAAGGTTAAAACTTTTACCATTCCAATCAGCCACACCATATTGGCGGTCTCGTGTTACACCGCTTTGGTCGTCCACAATAGCTTTACGCTCCTGCAACAGTCGGTTGAAGAAGGTACTCTTTCCCACATTCGGTCGGCCCACAATAGCCACTGTAAAACCACTCATAGTATAAATTTATAAAGGCGGCAAAAGTAACGAATTAAAAAGGAATCGTTGGGGCTTTCATCGTTCATCTAAGTTTCAACTATTATCCGTGTCTTTCGGCTTCGCTTCGCTGCGGCCCTTCGCTAAGGCTTGGGCTCCCCTTCAGCCACGGCAGCCTTTCACCAATGAAACAGTTTTCAGCATTCGTACTTCTTACTTCTTTCCTCCTACTTCTCAATATCCATATTCCTTCAAAAACAAATCATTATCCCGCCACTTGGGACGCACTTTTACAAACAGCTCCAGAAACACTTTACTATCTACAAATTTTTCAATGTCAGCTCTTGCTTCACTCCCGATGCGTTTAATCATTTGTCCGCCTGTACCTATCAAAATCGCTTTCTGACTTTCACGGTTTACAATAATATCTGCGGTTATTTTTATAAGCGATTGCTTTTCTTTAAACTCCGTTACAAGAACGGTTGTGTGATACGGAATTTCATCTTCAAACAAACCGAATATCTTTTCACGAATCAATTCAGCCACAAAAAAACGGGTACTTAAATCAGTTAACTGGTCTTCATCAAAAAAAGGTTCCCCTTCGGGCAACAATGAAACAATCTCTTTTAAAAATTTTTCCTGCTTAAATCCTGTAAGTGCAGAAATCGTAATTACTTTTTTACAATAGGGTTTACTTTCAAAAAAAGCAATAGCTTTTGCAGTTAATGCAGCATCACTCTTATCAATCTTATTCAGCACTACAATACATGGCACTTTCAAATGCAGGGAAGCAAAGAGTTCATCATTCTCTTCCGGGTTATCCTTAATATCCACCAGCAGCAATGCCACATCAGCATCTTCCAGTGCACTCTTTACACTCTGCATCATTTTTTGCTGTAACTTATATTTTGGGTCAATGATACCCGGTGTATCTGAAAAAATAATTTGATAGTCTTTAGTGGTAAGAATGCCCTTGATACGATGACGGGTTGTTTGCACTTTTGGTGAAACAATCGCCAGTTTTTCACCCAGTAATGCATTCATCAATGTACTCTTTCCAGCATTGGGCTTACCGAATATGTTTACAAATCCTGCTTTCATAATTGATGGTGCAAACTAACATAAAACATAAGGATAAAAAATTAGTTGCTTATCTTTTTGGCAGCGAAGGTATAAGCCTGTACATTTGCACTCCATTCCGCGAAGTAGAGCAGCGGTAGCTCGTCGGGCTCATAACCCGAAGGTCGGAGGTTCGATCCCTCCCTTCGCAACCAGGTCAAACCTTCACAATTTGTGAGGGTTTTGTTTTATAACAAACACCGCCTTTCAATTTAGGTTTATGAAATAAAAAATCCCCGACACTTGGGTCGGGGACATATAGTAAGCAATTGGTTTGGCTATGCTGAAAAATTAATTACCATTTATCTACTTCTTCAGTAGCACCATTATCACCTGTGGATGCTGATGCAGCAGGTGTTTCAGCCACAGGAACTGCGGCTACCTGTACCTCTTCTGAAGTAGTTACTTCACCATCACCACTTGAAGGAGCATCTTCATGATTGAAGGCATCAAAATCAAAATCAGGCATCAATTCTGTTTTTACATAATCAACAGCCTCATTCAATCCTTTGATGAATTTGTTGAAATCTTCTTTGTACAAAAAGATTTTATGTCTGTCATATCCTTCGCCTGTAAAACGCTTACGGCTCTCAGTAATGGTTAAGTAGTAATCATTACCACGGGTTGACCTTACATCAAAAAAATAAGTTCTTCTTTTACCAGCACGGATTCGTTTGCTGTAAATGCTTTCCGCTCTTTTGTCGTTGTTATCGTACGCCACAGTTGTTTAATTTGGTTAATGTCTTTTTTTGAACGGTGACAAAGATATAGTTCTTTTTCAATTGACAAAATTTTGATAAACCCCTGCAACTTATTCTTTTACAGGCTCAGAATGCTGGTCTTCGGCCAGTTGCTTTTTATAGAGTGATGCATAAATTCCGTTTTGCCTTAGAAGGGATTCATGAGTACCTTCTTCGGCTATCCTACCCTCTTCCAAAACAATGATCCGATCAAACTGCAGTAAGGAAAAAATACGATGGGTGATGATGATAGCTGTTTTATTTTGCAGGTATTCATCCAGTGATTTTAAAATAGCAGCTTCTGTGCGGGAGTCAACAGCACTTAAACAATCGTCCAGTATCAATAAAGCAGGGTCTTTGAAAATAGCACGGGCAATGGAAATACGTTGCTTCTGCCCGCCACTAAGCGTTACACCACGTTCGCCAACAAGGGTTTCATAACCCGCCGGAAAGCTCATAATTTCTTTGTGTACGGATGCCTTTTCAGCAGCCGCTTTTATTTCATCGCTTCCCTTTTTTAATCCGGAGAAAGAAATATTGTTATTGATGGTATCACTAAACAAAAATACTTCCTGCGGCACATAACTAAGTTGACTGCGGTAATGCTGTAAATCCCAATCTTTTAATGCTACATCATCCACCAGTACATTTCCTTTACCTGCATCATAGAAACGCAAGAGTAATTGTGCCACGGTTGATTTACCTGAACCTGTGCGACCAATGACAGCGAGCTTTTCTCCTTTTTGAATAGTAAGATTGAAATCTTTTAACGCCTCAATACCTGTGTGCGGATAGGTAAAGTTGACATCCCTGAATTCAATTTTACCTTCTACTTTTTTCTTAATCCCATTTTTTTTATTCTGAATAGCTGATGTTGTTTCTAAAAATTCATTGAGTCTTTTTTGCGAGGCGCCTGCACGTTGTATGGTGCTGGCCACCCAGCCTATGGCACTCACCGGAAAGGTGAGCATAGTGAGGTACATAATAAAGGCAGCCATGTCGCCAAATTGAATTTGCCCTTTAATATATTCCATACCACCAACCAGAATAACAAGTAAGGTGCTGATGCCGATTACCAATGCCATTGCAGGAAAATAAACAGCTTCCGTTTTGGCTAATCCTGTTGCACTGGCTCTGTACCCCTCACTGTTAGTCTGAAAAAAATGTTGCATACTTTTCTCCTGCACAAAAGATTTAATTACACGAATGCCTGAGTAGGATTGTTGTGCATTAGTTGTTAACCCACTCAAACGCTCCTGTACTTCTTCACTTTTTTTATTGATGATGTTGTTTACATAATATATGGTAATGGCAAGTATGGGCAGCGGTGCCAATACATAAACAGAAAGTTCAGGGTTCTTCTTTACCATATAAAACACGCTCAGCGAAATCAATGCTATCAGGTTAATGAGATACATTACTGCAGGACCTGTATACATACGCACCCGGCTCACATCTTCGGCCATACGGTTCATTAAATCGCCCGTTTCATGTGTTTTGTAAAACTGTGTATCCAGTTGCTGATAGTGTTGATATACTTCATTCTTTTGGTCATACTCAATGTAGCGACTCATAACAATAATCGTTTGCCGCATGAGAAACATAAAGAAGCCACGCAGTATGGCGAGCAATAATAAAACAATACCAAACAAACCTACTTTGGTTACAGGCGCATACTTAAAACTCATGAGCCAGGCTATGAGTTTATCAACCAGGGGGTCATTATCTTTTACAACAGCAATTCCACTGCCGCCATTCATAAACACCTGCACCTGGTCAATGATAAAACCGGTAATCTGTGGTGCCAGCACGGCAAAATAGTTGGAGATAAAGATGAAAAGAACACCCAGAATTAACCGCCACTTATACTTGATAAAATACTTATTGAGAGCACCCAAATGTTTCATTGCATGCAAAGGTAATGATTAACGGAAGCGGAGAAATTAATTGGATGAGTGGCGATATGCAGCGAACAATTCAAAAAAAATCCCTTCTAAGGAAGGGATTTTTTTTATACAGCAATAATTGCTTAAGAATTGATATAACTGTGTAATTGATCTATCTGCTCCTTCTGCGAAAGGATCGTTTCAGTAACCACATCTATAATTGATATAATACCGGTTACCTGGTCATTATCAAACACAGGCAGGTAACGAATATTACTTTCACTCATAATGTGCATGCAGGTGTCAATGGAGTTTTCGGGAGTAATGCGTGGTAAACCCGTACTCATAATTTCACCTACTTTGGTTTCAACGGAGGAATGGCCTTTAAGAATTACTTTTCGGGCATAATCACGCTCCGTAATTAAACCTAGGTATTCATCGCCATCTATTACCATAATGGAACCGATGTTTTTTTCAGCCATCATTTCAAGGGCCTGTAAAACGGTAGCATCGGGTTTAACGGAGATAATGCCTGCACCTTTACGCTGAAGAATATGTGCTACTTTTCTCATATTGCAAGTTTTAATCAGCAATTAAGTTAAGAAAAAAAACAGCAATGAACTAAGGAAACTTTGAGAATCACCAGTTCAATCATGCCATCAAGTAATACATGAAAATATGTAACTTAAAAAAATTATCTGCCAAAATCATCTTGCAGGCGCACAATATCTTCCTCATTGCTGGGATAATCATTGTCAGTATGTTGCCAAATTTCTGCCACAATTCCCCAATCAGTGAGCCCCACTAAACGATGTCGCTTTCCTTTGTTGAGGACAATTACATCGCCCGGTTCAAAATAATTGAGTTCCGTTTGTTCGTCTGTTTCACTCATCACTACTCCGATTTCGCCAGTTACCACCCGCCATATTTCAGCACGGCGGTTATGGTATTGCCAGGAAAGACGCTGTTCAGGACCTACAACTAAAATTTTAGGACTGAGTTTATCACCCAGCATCAATTCCTCCATTTTATAAGTAGGAAAATAGGCTGCAATAAACTTATCCGCATCCTGCTCGTTAAGTACAAAAAAGCCACCCCAGGGACGGGTAAAATCAGTTGACGCAATTCCAATTCCATTAGTAGAAAGTTCCTGTTCAATTTCATTGATTAGATGTTGCGGTATCATAGATCCAAAAATAAGTGATTGGGTAAAAAGAAAAAAGCCATTCCAAGAATAGAACGGCCGTTAACGATTGCTTGCCATATGAAAATCTTTATTTAGCTCTTTCGCACCCCGACAAGCTGGGTTCCGGATTCACCACCTGAGCTAAAGACTAAGATTATTTCTTAGTTGTATCAGCAGCAGGAGCAGCAGCTGTATCTACTTTTGTAGTATCAGCAGCAGGAGCTGTTGTGTCAGCAACTACAGGAGCAGCTGTTGTGTCAGTAGCAGGAGTAGAAGTTTCTTCATTGTTACAAGCTACAAAACCGAGGATAGCGAACGCTAATAAAACCTTTTTCATTCTTTTTAATTTTTTAAAAGTTTAAGATAATTATCGAGAGTTAATACCCCCGTCACCAAAAAAGTAACCCGTTTTCAGAAAAAAATTTTTTTTAGCCCGTTTTGGGTTACAATTTTGTCCTTTACGTATTAAATTTTACGAACGAGTGAAAGTTGAATCAACTGATTTGGAATTGCTTGAGGGTTTGGCCCGTAACGACAGAAAGGCGATAGAACAGCTCTATACACAGCATTACCGCATGGTGCAAACGTTTATTCTTAACAATAACGGCACGGCTGATGATGCAAGGGACATTTTTCAGGAAGCAATGGTCTTGCTATATGAAAAATCCCGTACAGGTAATTTTGAATTGACCAGTAAACTCAAGACCTATGTATATTCCGTATGCAGACGGCTTTGGTTGAAACGCCTACAGCAGCTTCAACGGTTTGGAACACCGGTGGAAAGTATAGAAGAAGTGGCGCCTGTGGAGGAAGATTTGGAAGAGCAGGAACGCCGTAATGAGGCCTTCTCTATGATGGATAAGGCGCTGAGCCACCTGGGAGAACCCTGCAAAAGTTTATTAGAAGCGTACTATATACACAAAAAGCAAATGCAGGAAATAGCTGAAAATTTCGGCTACACCAATGCAGACAATGCCAAGAACCAGAAGTATAAGTGCTTAATGCGATTGAAAAAATTATTCTTTGTGTCATATAAAAACGGGAACTGAGATGAATGAAATTATATTAATAGATGCTGCAGAACGCTACCTCAACGGACAAATGAATGCCGAAGAGAAAGCCATGTTTGAACAACTGCGCAAAACCAATCCGGAAGTGGATCAGTTATTTGTAGAACATTCCTTGTTTTTGCAGGAGTTTGAGCGCTATGGTGGTGTACGTACTGTAAAACACAATCTGCATGAAGTACACAATCAATTACTGCAGGATGGTGTAATTAAAGAAGAAGAATTAACAGGTGCTGCCAAAGTGGTTAACCTGTGGAAGCGTTATAAACGCACCATCAGCATTGCTGCTTCTATTGCCGGCGTTACCGCATTATCTATCAGCAGCATGACCCTGTTATTTGCACCCAAGAACGATACCAAGCAAATACAGCAGCTTGTTGGGGAAATGAAAGACATTAAAAAGAAAGTAACGCAACAAGACAACAGAATCAGCAGTTTTGTTACTGCAGCCGCAGCAGACCCCAAATCAACAGATAAAAATATTACAGGAATAGGTTCTGCTTTCCTGATTGACGGCAAAGGTTATCTTGTAACCAATGCGCATGTTTTAAGAAAAGCAAAAGACGGTATTTATGTTTCAAATAATAAGGGGCAGGAATTTAAAGCTGTGAAAGTAGCTGTTGATGAAAAAAGAGATATTGCGATTCTCAAGATTGATGATAAGGATTACAAATCCGCAGGTAACATTCCTTACGGCATCCGCAAATCTTCAACTGATATTGCTGAACCAATCTTTACAACAGGCTATCCTGATAATAAATTTGTATATGGCGAAGGCTATTTAAGTGCTTTAACCGGGTTTAACGGTGATACACTCAGTTGCCAGATTGCAGTAGCAGCAAACCCCGGCAACAGTGGTGGTCCGGTATTCAACCGCAATGGCGAAGTAATTGGTATTTTGAGTACAAGAGAATTGAATGCAGAAGGCGTGGTATTTGCCATTCAAAGTAAATACATTGTACAAATGGTAAATGAACTGAAGAAGAATGATACTTCTGCTCAAAGCCTGAAACTACCGCTCAACTCACAGGTACGTGGTATGGAGCGTGTACAGCAGGTGAAAAAAATTCAGGATTACATCTATATGGTTAAAGTATATTAATCGACCTTATCTGTTTTTATGAAACTGCGGGCCTCAACTTTGTGTTGAGGTTCATTTTTTTATATAGATATTTCAACTAAAAGAAAATAATGTAAAATCTACTTTATCATAAAGAAGTTTTTTAAGTCAAGGGACAGAATGAAATTCAACCCCTTTTTGTTACAATAGCTTTTTACACTTAAAAGATTAGAGAAATCGTCATTTCGACGAAGTAGAAATCACTATGCTAAAAAAAATTGCAAAATAAAATGAGGCTGTTTTTTTAAAACAGCCTCATTCATCATTATTGAAACTTAAATATTACTTTCCTCTTTTTCTTACACTGCTTGCTCCGCTTGAACGGAAACTGCTGATGACAGCCGTACCCCTGTAGTTAATATCACTGGCGCCGGTGGCATTTACATTTAGTGTTTTGTTTACTGTAATTTTTATGTCAGAGGCGCCCGACGCATCAGCTGTACAATTTTCTGTTACCAGGTCAAAGCCTTTAAAATCACTGGCACCGCTTGATTCAATACTTAAATCTGATACGGAACCGGTAATGGTGGCATCACTCGCACCGCTTTGAATAACAGCCATTTTTGAAAATATCACTTCACCTTTAAAACTTGAAGCACCTGTTAATTTCATTTGAAGATCAACACCTTTAAGCCTGCCATCAACTTTTACATCACAAGCACCTGATACATCAATGATGTCAAGGTTTTTTACAGAAACATATGCCCTCAATTTTTTATCGCCTGTATTCCAGTTCCATTTTAATCCATCATTATCATACCAGATTCGGAGTACACCATCCCTTACTTCTGTTTTAATGCGGTTACGGTATTTTTCATCAGACGCACTTACAACAACGGCTTCATCAGCGCCCTGCTTGATAATAACATCAATAGCATTTGAAACTTTTAAGGCGTGAAAACTTCCGCTTACTGTTCTTACCTCAGCATTTTTATCATTTACCACCATTATATCCTGTGCGTGAAGTAATAAACCCATTGCAAACAGCACAACGCTTAAAAATATTTTTTTCATATCCATATATTTTTTTGATGATAAAAATTAACTGTCAATCCGTTTTACACTTGAGCCAAGGCGTGTATTCATATCTGTAATTTTTGCATTGCCTTTATAATGAATATTTCCGCCGGTTGAAGCATCCACTTTCATTTCATCATTTACGGTTACTTCAATTTTGGCACCTGTGGTACAACGTAAATCAGCTTTGCCTGCTGCTAAATCATAGGCTGACATTTTAGCTCCGCTATTGGCATTTATATTTAATACGCCTGCAGAGCCATCGAGTTTAGCATTGGCTCCACTTTCAATTTCCATCACTAATTTTCCTGCTTCTACTTTTCCTTTAATGTGTGCGCCTGAATTTAAATAAACGGACAATACATCCTCTTTGATAATTCCCTGAATCATCACCTCGGCACCTGCAGAGGCTGTGAGTTTATCCAGGGTTTTAAACGAAACATAGGCTTTGAGCTTTTTGCCACCGCTTGTCCAGTCGCTAAAACTTTCACGGTCGTAATAAATTTTGAGTACCCCATTTTCCACTTCTGTTTTCAGGCGATTGCGGTATTCGTCACGGCTGGCACTTATGGCAACTGATTCTTCATTGCCCTGGCTGAGAAACAAATGAATACCATCACTCACTTTTATAGAGCGGAATGGTTTTACGGAACGCATTTCAGCATTCGCATCGTTAAACGTAGCATCCTGAGCGGCCAGATAAAGACCAAATGACATTAAGCTGAGCAGCAAAATAATTTTCTTCATAATAAGGTTTTTTTATGGTACGGTTGACGGTACTAAAAAGTTACAGAATTGTAAAAGAAATTATATTTGCACCGTTGTTCGCCCCAAACGGGGGTTCAACTAAGATTCCTCGGGGTGCTGATGGCCAACTGGCCGGAGGCTGAGATAAACCCGTTGAACCTGAACAGGGTAATGCCTGCGAAGGGAAGGAGGCTTTCATATTTCCCCCTCTCCATTGCAGCATTTCCATTTCAATTTTTAACTGTAAACGTGTTTGAAAGATGAAAAAATTGATGCTGGGAATGTTGATGATTGTTTCACAACAAATTCTCATGGCTCAGTACAAACTGAGCGGAACTGTTACTGAAGGAAAAGGTAACATTGTAATTTCAGGTGCTACCATTGAAGTAGCAGGAAACGGCAGCACACAATCTGCTGATGATGGCAGTTTCGCCATCAGCCTTCGGCAAAAAGGAAATTACAAAGTAATTGTAACAACCATTGCCTTTAAACGATGGGAACAAATCATTACCATCAACCAGAAAGAAACGAAGCTCAACATTCAATTAGAACAAGTGGCTTTGTTTTTGAAGCCTGTTGAAGTAACAGGTATTCGTGCAGCAGACCGCATGCCCTTTACAAAAACCAATCTCAACAAACTGGATATTGAAAAAATGAATACAGGTGTTGACCTTCCATTCCTGCTCAATCAAACACCATCTGTAGTGGTGAATAGTGATGCAGGCAATGGCATTGGCTATACGGGCATACGCATACGTGGCACGGATGCAACACGTATTAACATGACGCTGAACGGAATTCCGTACAATGATGCAGAAAGTCAGGGTTTATTTTTTGTAAACCTGCCCGATTTTGCATCATCCGTCAATTCCATTCAAATTCAGAGAGGTGTGGGTACTTCCTCCAATGGTGCAGGTGCTTTTGGTGCTACGATGAATTTAAGCACGAATGAGTTCAATGAAAAAGCTTATGCTGAAGTTACCAATGGGTTCGGCAGTTTTAATTCCTGGCGGCATACTGTAAAAGCCGGAACCGGTTTGCTCAACAATCATTTCACAATTGATGCCCGTTTATCCTTTATCAACAGTGATGGCTTTATTGACCGTGCTACAACTGACCTCCGCTCCTTTTATTTATCTGCTGCTTATCTCAATAAAAAATCATCTTTACGTTTCAATGTATTTTCAGGAAAAGAAATAACATTTCAGGCATGGAATGGTATTCCAGAAGCAAAGTTGAAAGGAGATGCTGCAGCTTTGCAAAATCATTATTGGAATAATCTGGGTGTATTGTACAAAACAAGAGAAGATTCTCTCAATTTGTTCAATCCCAACAATAACAGAACTTACAATACTTTTCTGTACAATAATCAAACAGATAATTATCAGCAGGACCATTATCAACTTTTCTTCAATAATGAGCTGAATTCATCCTGGAATTTGAATACTGCGTTTTTTTTAACAAGAGGCAGAGGTTATTATGAAGAATACAGAACAGATGTTGATTTGGGTGATTATGGTCTGTCATCAGCAGAGAGCGATATCATTCGTCAACTCTGGCTGGACAATTGGTATTACGGAACTACTTATTCACTGCAATACAAAAAAAACAAAGATCAGTTAACGTTTGGCGGAGCTTACACACGCTATAAAGGATTGCATTACGGGAAAATCATCTGGAGTGAAGTGAACCTGCCAAAGAATTATCGCTGGTATGATTTGGATGCGTTCAAGAATGATTTTACTGTTTATACAAAATATCAAAGACGCCTTGGACAACGCTGGGAGTTATTTGCTGACGTGCAGTACAGATCTGTGAATTATACATTGAATGGTTTCAGGAATAATCCTGCTTTACGGATTGATAATGATTTCAATTTCATAAACCCCAAGTTGGGCATTTCCTATGCAAATGGAAAAGGATGGCTGGGTTTTGCCTCCATCAGCGTAGGAAATAAAGAACCTAACCGTGACGATTTTGAAGCAGGTACTGCCCAGCAACCGGTACATGAAACATTATACGATTGGGAATTGAATATTGAACGCAGAGGTAAACATTATAATGTGAGTGCAACCGGTTATTTTATGCTGTATAAAAATCAATTAGTGCTCACAGGTAAAATTAATGATGTAGGTGCTTATGCAAGAATTAACATACCTGAAAGTCATCGCACAGGAGTTGAATTACAGGGCAGTGTAAAAGCGGCCTCATGGTTTAATGCTGCGGCCAATCTTACATTGAGCAATAACCGGGTTCTCAACTTTACAGAGTTTAGTGATGATTATGATAATGGCGGACAAAAAGAAACATTTTATAAATCAGCCCCGCTTTCATTTTCCCCTTCAGTGGTAGGTAGTGCCACATTAAATTTTATTCCTGTAAAAAATGCAGAATTGAGTTTTTTAAACAAATACGTATCCCGTCAGTTTCTGGATAATACGGGAAATAAGGCCAGGAGTATTGATGCGTTTTTTGTAACGGATATAAGAACTGCTTATTCCATCAAATCTAAATTGGCTAAAGAAATATTGGTTTCTTTTCAGTTGAATAATTTGTTCAACATCAGATATGAGGCCAATGGATATACGTATAATTATTTCTTTGGCGGGCAACGAATTGTTGAAAATTTCTTTTACCCGATGGCTGGAAGGAATTTTATGATGGGGTTAAGTGTGAAATTGTAGTTGCAGAGTAATAAAAAAAAGAAGCAATTTCAATCAATCTGAGTGCCGTCATGTCGAGGTACGAGACATCTCTACTTAATAAAAAGTTAGTCTTTCATTCTTTAAGACAAAAGATTTGCTTTACTATTTTCAGGAGATGCCTCCTTCGTCGGCATGACGTTACAGAGTGGTTGAGTATAAGTAAAAAGTAAGAGGTGATGCTTTTACAAACATCACCTCTTTCATGATGATATAATCTGAAGAAACTAAGAACCAAACTTCTCCCTCCACGCCAGCATACCACCTACAACATTCACCACATTGGTAAAGCCCATCGTTTCAGCAAACATGCAGGCCTGTCCGCTGCGGTTACCGCTACGGCAGTAGAAAATCACTTCTTTGTCTTTCAGGTCATCAATGGCTTCTGTGTCCATAGCTTTAATATTTCCTAACGGATGCAAAATGCCACCGATGTTGAATTCTGCATTTTCATTTGGCTCACGTACATCAACCAGGTTGAGTTGCTCACCTGCATCTAATCTTGCTTTTAATTCTTCTACAGTAATCGTGTTCATAAAGATTTGTTATTGATTAATAATCGTTTTCGGTTGTAACCGGCCTTTGTTTATCAACTGAATCTTTAACGGGTGCATTTTTACTAATCCATACATCCATCAGTTGTCCGCCGCGGATACGGATGGGTCTTCCTTCCTGATCTTTTCGTGGTGGATTTTGCTGAATCACAAAAGCTGAAGATGAATCTGCAACCACACCATCAACCACCACTGCACCCAGCAGCAACCCATTTGTTTCAAGGAGTACTTTTGCATCGTCAAATGTTAATCCTACCAAATCAGGCACAGTCATCTCTTTATCCTGTACCCCGCCACCTATAACCAAGGAAATATAACTGCCCATCGGAATTTTTGAGCCGGGCATTAGCTGCGTGCCGTTGTACGATTGTTCCAATATAGAACCCACAGCAAAATCAGGTTTATAAGTTGTATCGCCCAATTTAAATCCAAGCGAACGCATCTGCATCTCTACACTTCGTAATGTTTGCCCTACAAAATTTGGAACAGTCACCAAAGGCGGTAGTGCACGATTAACCGTGAGATACACCGTACGGTTTACCTTTACCAGCATTTCAGGGTCCGGTGTTTGTTTTACTATACTTAAGCGTGGCAGACTGTCGTAATAAACACTGTCCTGCACTTCTACTTCAAAACCTTGTGCTTCTAATATTTTTCTGGCTTCATCTATACTTTTTCCTTTTACAGCAGGTACTTTCATATACTCGCCATGTTTGGTAATCCAATCAAGCAATTGAAAAAACATAAAAAACACGGCAAAGGCTATGAATGCCGCTACCAAAAGGTTTACAAAAAAGGAGCGTTTCGTTATAAATTCAAACACAGCTTTTGTTTTAGGGGTGAATATCGGAAAATTATTGAATGCGCTTATCTTATCGAAAACTTTGCCAAACTTTGTTACCTGGATGCTGCAATTGCATCTTCAACCAGGGCTGCATAAAATTGTTCCAGCGTCCATCCATAGGCTTGTACCTGCTGCGGAACAATACTTGCATCACTTTGACCCGGAATTGAGTTAATTTCCAGCATGTAAGGCTGCTGCTCAACTTCATTATAAATAAAATCAATACGAATAACACCCCGGCAATTAAACACACTGTAAATTTTTTTTGCAGCATCCGCTACATTTTTATAATGTGTTTCACTTGCTGCGGCAGGTGTTACTTCATCACTCTTGCCCTGATACTTTGCTTCAAAGTCAAAGAAATCTTTATCATCATGCGCTTTAACTTCTGTCATAGGCAAAGCAATAATTTCAGCATCACTGCGAAACACACCAATGGTAAACTCTCTTCCTTCAATCATCTCCTCTACTAAAACCTGGTCATCTTCTTTAAATGCTTTTTGAATAGCGCCGGCTAAATCTTCCTGCTTATTTACTTTACTCATGCCAATACTGCTGCCTCCGTTATTTGGTTTTACAAACACAGGAAATTTTAACTTGATAGTATTGGCATCAACCGGAATATGTTTGAACAGATGCACGCTTTTGGCTACTTTAATTCCTGCAAAAGCCGCAACTGCAACCGTGTAACGTTTATTAAATGTAATAGCTGAAGTAGCTGCATTACAACTGGTATATGGCAAACCAATCATATCAAAATACCCCTGCAGTTTTCCGTCTTCTCCGGGAGTGCCGTGCAATGCAATAAATGCACAATCAAAATTGATTTTAGAACCGCTTACGGTGATAGTAAAATCATTTTTATCAACAGGAATTTTATTACCTGAGGGAGCATTATAAAACCAACCCTCTTTTGTAATATCAATTAAGTACACCTCATACTCATTCCTGTTAAGGTGATTGCTGATGGTTGTTGCTGTTTTGTAAGAAATGACTGCTTCGCCGCTGGTGCCACCTGTTACTAATGCAATTTTTTTCATATTGATGGTTGGTTCGGTTGTATAAAAAATGATACATTTATTTATTGAACGCTATTTTCCGCTCCCGGATTACCTGTATCCAAAACAAATTTCCATTTACCATCTGTTTGCTTTTGCCATATGGAGAGATAAGTACCGTTGAGTACTGAATCGGTTTTCTTCAGCCTTATTTCATATATGCCATAAGTATAACCCAAATCATTACTTTTTGAAAGCTGACCGTTTTGGGGCACCCACGTCATTATAAACGATGAATCTTCCTGTGAGGTTAAAAACTTCACCACATCTCCTTCAACAATGGGTATAAAACCAGGTCTGAGCAAAACTGCATCATCAGCAACGAATTGTAAAAACGCTTTTTTCATTCCTTGTTTTTCACTTGCGGCAGAAAAATCACGATCGGCTTGTATCATGGCTTCCAGTGCTTCCTGATGTTCAAGTTTTTCCATCGAGTGTTTGTTTTTTGCAGTAAACACACAAGAAGTAATATTCAGAAATATAAAAGCGGTAACTACATATCTGTACATATGTGCAAGATAGGATTTCAATACAAAAAGAAGATAATTGAAAATGCTTCTTAAGAAAGGTTTTAACTTTTACCGTTTTAAGGTTATAAGTTTTTTTAAAAAAGTAAGGTGAAGGATTTCACCCCCTCACCTTTTTTTGACGGGAAATATCACCCGCCTGTACTAAGGATGCGTTCTTACGGGAACTTATCCAATCCAAAAAGTTTTATCAGATATGCAATGCGGCTTTCTTGGCCATCAGTTGCTCTACTGTTTCCACATACATTTCATCAGGTACACAACAATCAACCGGACAAACAGCAGCACATTGCGGCTCTTCATGAAAGCCCTGGCACTCCGTGCACTTGTTAGGTGTAATATAATAGGTATCCATACTCACAGGAGCATTCTTTGCATCTGCATCTACAACCGTGCCATCTACCAATGTATAAGAACCTTTTACAGTTGTACCATCTGAGATGGCCCATTCTACACCACCTTCATAAATTGCGTTGTTAGGACACTCGGGTTCGCAGGCCCCGCAGTTAATACATTCATCTGTAATCTTAATAGCCATACTATTGAAATTTTGGGGTTAGAATCGTTTACTTTTGCGTTTTAATGCAAGTTAATAATCTTGAAATGAAGTTACAAGAAAGACTGGAAATTTTAATTCAACTTGGTAAATATATTTCTGCACATAGCAGTGAATGGCAGGAAGCAAAACAAAGAGCAGAGCAAAAAAACAATTGGTTTTCACAACGGTTTGTTGAACTGGCCGCAAACAATATTGCTCAACAATTTCTACAAAAAGAAAAGCTGGAGCAGTGGACTTCGCATTATCACCTTGATGATAATATTTCAGCTAAAAAAATCGGCATTGTAATGGCCGGAAACATTCCGCTGGTGGGCTTTCATGATTTTTTGTGTGTATTTGTGAGCGGACACAACCAGGTGTTAAAACAAAGCAGCAAGGATGATGTGCTGCTGAAACACCTGGTGGATAAAATGATTGAATGGAACCCTGCTGTTAGCTCCCGCATTCAATTTTCTGAACGATTAAAAGATTGTGATGCCTATATTACCACCGGCAGTGATAACAGCGCCCGCTATTTTGAATATTACTTTGGACGCTATCCGTCAATCATTCGCAAAAACAGAACAAGTGTAGCAGTACTCACCGGTACAGAAACAGAAGCTGATTTGATTGCACTGGCTGACGATGCCATGCAATACTTTGGACTTGGCTGCAGAAATATTACACAACTGTATGTACCAAAAAATTATGATTTTGTACCACTGCTGAAAGCCTTGAAAAAATACAGCTGGATGTTTGAGCATCACAAGTACCGCAGCAATTATGATTACCAGCTTGCCATCTACATTATGAACAATAAGTTTTACATGACCAATGATTGTGTGGTGTTGATAGAAGCTGAAAGCCCCTTCTCTCCTATCGGTACATTGCATTATCAGTTTTATGACGATGTAAATACAGCAACAGCTTCATTAAAAAACAATGATAAAATACAGGCCATCATTGGTGCCGGCGGCTTACCGTTTGGCGCTGCACAAAGTCCGGGCCTGATGGATTATGCTGATGGCGTGGATGTGATGGCGTTTTTGCTGGGGTTATAGTTAAGCACTTTTTAACTGTAAGTATTGCAGTTTCAGTTTACTGTTTCTATATTAACAGAATATTATTTTCTTAATGACGGTAAACAATAAAACATGCGATACATTATTGCCTTATTTCTTTTGATTACATTTTGCAAAGTCACTGCTCAAAAACAGGAAAACAAAAAAACCTTATTGGCTGTTTTCCCGCATCCTGATGACGAAACTGCTATTGCAGAAGTATTGATTAAGTATGCTGAGCTGGGTTACAACGTGCAACTCATCATTGCTACTAACGGAAAAGATGGAACAAGGGTTACAAAAATTCCCGCCGGTGATTCGTTAGGCAACATTCGTAAAGAAGAAACACGATGTGCCTGTAAGATTATGGGAATTTCAGAACCCATCTTCCTGGGAGTTGAACGGCTTGATACAAAAATTGGTACCGGAAATTACTTTAAAGAACACAAAAAGTTTCTTGAACTGCTGAAAGAAAAAATCATCTTGATCAATCCTGCTTTCATACTCAGCTTTGGCCCTGATGGAGATAGCCACCATGCAGAACACATAGTTACAGGAGCTGCGGTTGCAGAACTCTTGTTGCGTGAAGGATGGGTGGAGAAATATCCATTGTATTACCTCGCCTGGACAAAAGAGCAGGCTTCGGGTCTTATTGAGGAACTTGGTTATGTAAACGAGCAATATTTTAATGTAAAAATTGAATACACACAGGCACAGGAAAACAAAGCACTGGAAATTATGCCTTGTTATGTTACACAATACACACAGGAAGAACTGAAAGAAGACTTTGAAAGAAAAAGATATGATAAAAATAATTTTATCCATTTCAGGAGGCTGGCAGTGATGAAAGGATTAAAGAATGATTTTTAATTACTTCATATGGCAAAGTATAAAACACTGCATCTTTGGATGCTCATCCCCATGGCTTTTATGCAATTTGGAATTTTCAGGGATTACTGGGGTGATTTCAGGGAAAATGCATGGTCGGTCCACGTACATTACTGGACGGGCACAGTTTGGTATCTCTATCTTATCATTCAACCGTATTATGCCACACATGGACAACTATCAAAACACCGTACCAATGGCATCATCGGAATGTTTTTAGCGGGAGCCGTTTGTATTACCGCAATGAGCATGATGCACCGTGATATTGTTTCTGCTGAAAGATCAGCAACCATGCGGGAACAATTTGGTCCTTTTGAACCCTGGTTCTTTTTGGGTGTGGCAGCAGTTGAAATTCCCATGATGCTGGCATTTGGTTTTGCAGTGATTCAAAGTATTATTCATAGAAAGAATCTGGAAAATCATGCATGGTGGCTTATCTCAACTGTGTTTATGATTATGATGCCGGCTTTGGGCAGGGGTATACAAAATGTGCATATAGGAATACAGTCTACGCAATGGCCCAATGTGGAAATTATGCCTTCGCTATATTTTACCAATGGACTTATCATTGCTTTACTGCTTGCAGGAGCATGGAAGTATGGAAAACTGAAACATCCTGCAACATGGTTAGCCGTAGTTGTGAATCTATTCAATATGTTTCTGGAGCCGCTGGGAAGATCTGAAGTTGTACAAACAGTTTTAAAAACAATGATTAAAGGATAAGCCGGAAATACAATCAATCAGTTAAGCAACTGTTACTCACAAAAGTCCGGCAACACTGTTAACATTTGAAACTGGTCTTGTTTGCGACTATAACAATAAGTGTAGAACCCGTTTGTTATCACCAGAAATTGGACAGGTATTGAAATGTTATAACGTATCACCTGTGCCAGCACATCTTCATTTAATGCTACTTCCATCGCTTTACATTCAATCATCATCCACGGCTGATGTTGACGATTGTACACAAGAATATCAAACCGTTTTTTTAATTCGCCCAGCTTCACTTCCTTTTCAACACCAATTAAACCAGATGGATATTTTTTTGTTTGAATAAGAAATTGAATAAAATTCTGCCGTACCCATTCTTCAGGCGTGAGTCGTACCCATTGTTTGCGGATATCATCAAAAATCAATTCCTTGCCTGCTTCCTCATTTATCTTGAAATCAGGCTTTGGAAAATCTACTTTCACCATGCTTCAAAGTAAATGATTATTTTAGCAGAATTCAAAAAGATGAAGTATGAAGACGAAAGAAGAAATTGTACGCAACTGGCTGCCTCGTTACACCGGCCAGCCACTGAATGAATTTGGTAAATATATTTTACTTACCAATTTCAGCAACTATGTTAAAATGTTTGCTGAATGGAACAACGTTCCTGTTTTTGGTGAAGATAAACCCATGCAATGTGCCACAGCTGATGGTATTACCATCATCAACTTTGGTATGGGAAGTGCTACTGCAGCAACAGTAATGGATTTACTCAGTGCTATTCGTCCCAAGGGTGTTTTGTTTTTAGGCAAATGCGGCGGCTTGAAACGTAAAAACAAAATAGGCGATTTAATTCTTCCTATTGCAGCTATCCGTGGTGAAGGTACCAGCCGTGATTATTTTCCATCTGAAGTTCCTGCATTGCCATCCTTTGCTTTACAAAAAGCAGTATCAACTACTATCCGGGATTTTGATTGTGATTACTGGACGGGTACCTGTTATACAACAAACCGCAGAGTGTGGGAGCATGATGAAGAGTTTAAAGATTATTTAGAAAAAATTCGTGTAATGGCGATTGACATGGAAACCGCTACCATATTTACCGTGGGCTTTTACAATCATATTCCTACCGGTGCTTTACTATTGGTGAGTGATAACCCAATGACACCCGAAGGTGTAAAAACTGAAGAAAGTGATAAACAGGTTACGACCAACTTTGTTGAACGTCATATCAAAATTGGAATAGAATCGCTCAAGCAACTCATCAACAACGGACATACAGTGAAGCATTTGAAGTTTGAAGAGTAATGAATGAACTGCTTCAAATAAACAATCTCAGCATCGCTTTTCAGTCAGAGGAAGGATTGCAAAAAGCAGTTCATAACATTTCTTTTTCTGTTAGTAAAAATGAAGTGGTAGCCGTGGTTGGTGAAAGCGGCTCGGGTAAATCCATTACTTCACTTTCTGTATTACGATTGTTACCATCACCCCCTGCCCAGTATCCCCATGGAGAAATATACTTTACAAAAAAAGATGGAAGCACAATCAATTTACTTACAACATCAGAACAACAAGTACAGCAAATTCGTGGCAATGAAATTGCCATGATTTTCCAGGAGCCGATGACTTCGCTCAACCCCGTTTTTAAATGCGGGCAACAGGTAATGGAAGCCATTCAACTGCATCAACAACTTTCAAAAGAAGCAGCAAAACAAAAAACCATTGAGTTGTTTGAGAAAGTAAAACTGCCCAACCCATCAACTATCATCAACCGCTATCCGCATGAACTGAGCGGCGGACAAAAACAACGGGTTATGATTGCCATGGCTATGAGTTGCCATCCATCTTTATTAATTGCTGATGAACCAACCACAGCACTGGATGTAACCGTACAAAAAACCATTCTGCAACTCATGAAAGAACTGCAGCTGGAAACAGGTATGGGCATATTATTCATCACACATGACTTAGGAGTAGTAGAAGAACTGGCTGATAAAATTGTGGTGATGTATAAGGGAAACATAGTAGAGCAGGGAACGGTGAACCAAATTTTCAACAATGCACAACATCCATACACAAAAGCTTTGCTTGCCTGCCGACCATCTCTGTACACAAAAGAAAAGCGGTTGCCCGTGGTGAGTGATTTTTTGAAAACGGATGACCGGGAACAGATGACAGATGACTGTGGGGAGATGAAAGTAAAGAGCCATGATTCATTAAAAACTTCGAATATAATTGATGAACTAAAACTTTCAGCACTATCAACTATCAACTATCAACTATCAACTCCTCTATTATCTGTAAAAAAATTAAACGTATGGTTTCCTGCACAAAAGAAATTGTTTGGCAAAACAACCAACTTCATCAAAGCTGTAAATGATGTGAGTTTTGATATATACAAAGGGGAAACACTCGGGCTTGTTGGTGAAAGCGGCTGCGGCAAAACAACACTGGGCAGAACTTTGCTTCGGTTGATTGAGCCCACCTCAGGTAAAATCATACTCAACAATGAAAATATTCTCGATTCACCACTCTCCCATTTCAAACAACACAGAAAAAATTTGCAAATTGTGTTTCAGGACCCGTATTCCTCACTCAATCCACGCATCAGCATAGGCAGTGCTATAGCAGAACCAATGCTGGTTCATGAGGTGGCTTTAACAAAAAAACAGGCAAAAGAAAAAGTAATTGAACTGCTGGAAAAAGTTAATCTCAAAGCTGACCAATACAATCGCTACCCGCATGAATTCAGCGGCGGGCAACGGCAGCGACTGGTAATTGCACGGGCACTTGCTTTAAATCCATCATTTATTGTATGGGATGAATCAGTTTCAGCACTGGATGTAAGTGTACAGGCACAGGTACTTAATCTGCTCAATGATTTGAAACAGGAATTTCAATTCACCTCACTATTTATTTCACATGATCTGGCAGTGGTACAATACATCAGCGACCGAATAATTGTTATGAACAAAGGCCAGATTGAAGAAATTGGAATAGCTGAGGAGCTTTATAATAACCCTCAAAAAGAATACACCAGGCAACTTATAAATGCAATACCGGGAAAAAAAGCCTGACTATTTGTGCTTTCACACAGCTTTTCCACCATCATTTTTTCGATCAGTAATTTTCAGCTTTTCCCCTTACCTTTGCACGCATCAAAATAACAGGTGCAAACCCGGTACCGTAAGACGGGGTTTGAACAGTCTCTCTCAGTACCAGCGTTTGTAACTTGTTATCCTAAAATTTTACAAACGCACATGAAGCTTTCACAATTTACGTTCGACCTTCCCCTTAATCTTATTGCTCAAAATCCTACCAAGAAACGTGAAGACAGCCGTTTGATGGTTGTTCACCGGAAAACCGGTCAAATCGAAAACAAAACGTTTCGTGATGTAATGGATTATTTTGACGACAAGGATGCATTTGTTGTTAACAATACCAAAGTTTTTCCTGCCCGCATGTATGGCCGTAAAGAAAAAACAGGTGCCAAAATAGAAGTATTTCTCCTGCGTGAACTTAATAAACAAAACCGTTTGTGGGATGTAATTGTGGATCCTGCCCGCAAAATCAGAGTGGGCAACAAATTGTATTTTGGAGATACTGAAGATTTGGTAGCAGAAGTAATTGATAATACCACCAGCCGTGGACGTACCATCCGTTTCTTATTTGAAGGAAGTGATGAGGAATTCCGCACAGTGTTATACAATATGGGCGAAACACCACTGCCAAAATACATAAAGCGTAAACCTGATGAAGAAGACCGTGAGCGCTATCAAACTGTATTTGCAAAACATGAAGGTGCTGTAGCGGCTCCTACTGCAGGCATGCACTTTTCACCGGAGTTGATCAAGCGGTTGGAAATTAAAGGCATTCGTTTTGCAGAAGTTACCCTGCATACTGGTTTAGGCACTTTCCGACCTATAGAAGTTGAAGATTTGAGCAAGCATAAAATGGATGCAGAGTACTATAAAATTGATGAGTTTGCCTGCAAAACGGTAAACAAAGCAAAAGAAGGCGGGCATCGTATATGCAGCGTAGGCACTACTACCATGCGTGCATTGGAAACCAGTTTTACTGCCCAACAATTATTGAAGCCCAGCGAAGGATGGACGAATATTTTTATACATCCGCCTTATGAATTTAATATTGCTGATGCGCTCATCACCAATTTTCATTTGCCTAAAACGAGTTTGTTGATTATGACTTGTGCTTTTGCCGGTTATGATTTAACCATGGAAGCATACAAAAAAGCAATCAAAGACAAGTATCGTTTCTTCAGTTATGGAGATGCGATGCTGGTTATATAAAACATTCATCCCTCTCCAAACGAGAGGGATTTTTTTTACCCTTAACACCTTTGAATCAAATTATTATTATGAACAGCAAAACAGCGAAAGAATCCTTTATCGTTATGACGGAGTTGGTATTGCCTAATGATACCAATGTATTTGGCAATCTTATGGGTGGCAGACTGATGTATTGGATGGATATTGCATCTGCATTGGCTGCAGGCAAGCATTGTAACTCGCCTGTAGTTACAGCAAGCGTTGATAATATTTCGTTTGAAAACCCCATCAAACTGGGAAATGTGGTGCATATTGAAGCAAAAGTTACACGTGCTTTCAACAGCTCCATGGAAGTGCACATGAAAGTGTGGGGTGAAGATACCGTGAGCCAGTACCGCTATAAAAGTAATGAAGCCTATTACACATTTGTAGCACTGGATCCCAACCGCAAGCCCCGGCCAGTACCTGAGCTGATCCCTGAAACAGAAGAAGAAAAGAAATTATTTGATGGTGCATTGCGTCGCCGTCAAATCCGTTTGATACTTGGAGGCAAAATGAAACCGGATGATGCAGCGGAGCTGAAAGCGTTGTTTGTGAAGGAGTAATATTATTTCTCCGGCTCATAATCCTCCGGAAGTATATTAGCTAAACGTTCATAGGCCCACATTCCATCAAAATACAAATGAGACAATGTTAAGACTGCTCCTTTCTCATCAAGCAGCACAGGAGATTTTCGTAACCGCAATGCTGTAAGTGTTCCTATATCCTCTTCTGTATTTAAACGCAGAGCTCTGGTAATTTGCAATTTTAAATCTGAATTACGACGGTATTTGATGTATAATCTTTTTTCAAGCTGAAGTTCATAGAAGATGTAACCATCCTCTTCGTGCATAGTTAAGACACTGTCTTCACTCAGGTTTTTAATCATCGCAGCACTGGAAAAATTTGTACTGCTTATAGAAGCATTGTTGCCGTTGGTCTGCACAGATAAATTACTCTCCCGCTGTGTGTTTAAATCATTTTCATCAATGCTGATAACAAAACCTTCTTTAAATAATTGTTTACGCACAAGACTCCGGAAAAAATGTTGTGAACTGCCCAGGTAAGCGTTGCGTCTGTTGCGCATCCATTTGCTATTTTTTCCGCCGCTTTTCATTAAATCAACAAATCTTGTAAAGCCGTAAAAGTGGGATTCATTGCTCTTTGTATTAAAAAATACGTCTGCAATTTTGAAATAGATGATATAGCCGAGTACAGGGTTTTCAATTTCAAGTTCTTCATCAGCTACGGCCTGTATATCATCTTTATACTTACCCTGTATAAACTGGATGGCATCAGTATTTTTGATCACACATTTCTCAGCATCAAACGTAAAACCCAGTACATTTTTTTTAAACAAATCGAAATAACGCATTCTTGTGGAATTGCTGATAACCAATACCTCCCGAAGCTCTTTATGCTCAGGCTGCAATGAAAAATCAGCTTTATAATCCGAGGCAGCAATGCGTATTTGCGTAAGAAGCGGCGTATAGCCAACAAAGGAAACAACTACTTCATAAGTACCGGCAAACAATCCGGATAAAACAAAAAAACCGTTTTCATCTGTAACCGTTCCTTTTGTGGTATTATTAATATAAACGGTTGCTTTAGCCAGTGGTGTTTTAGTAACTCCATCCAGCACCTTACCGGAAATGGTTAATTGTTGAGTAAAACCGCAGCATGCGGCAGCCATCAAGAAAAAACAAACTAAGAGATATTTGAGGTAACTCATTTGTCAACCAATGTCATCAAATGATGTTTTCCTTTAAGCATATATTTTTTGCTTTGCTCAATAGAATCCATCACCTGATCAAGAATAGTTTCAACAGGTGCATTATAATCAATTTCTAAAGGTTCCTTAATCGTTACAGATAGTAAACTACCTTTCTTTTTAAACTTGAGCCCTTTTTTATTGAATGCTCTCCAAAAACCATTAATCACAATTGGAACAACGATGGGTTGATTTTGTTTAATAATATATGCAGTGCCTTTACGGCCGGGAGCAAATGGCTTTGTAGTTCCCTGAGGGAAAGTAATAACCCAGCTTGAGTCTAAGGCCCGTGCAATCTTCCTTGTATCAGCAGGGTCCAAACCACGCTGCACCTCTTTACCTTCTGCACGCCAGGTACGTTTTACCGTAATAGCACCTGCTTTAGCAAATAAACGGGTAAGCCAGGTATCCTTCATGGTTTCCGCCGCTGCCACATAATAAATATTCGTCATGGGATTGAGCAAATAGTAAGGAATACCCAGTCCTTTATACTTGCCCCATTTGGCAGCAAAAAAAATATGAAGAAAAGTAATTACATCAGCAAAGTAAGTTTGATGATTACTAACAAAAAGAACATTACGCTTAGGAAGACGTTTTAAATTTTCTCCGCCCTCTATGCGAAGCCGGTTTATGAGTGCAATACCGGGGTAGGTAAACAATCCCAATACAAAATAAATAACACGGCGCCCCAAATTCAGGCTTTTAGACCTTTCCGAAAATGTTGACATACAGTGTGGTTTTTTGAAACAGGTGGGCAAGATAACAATTTCGTAACATATGAGTTGTTATTTTTTCTTCCAATTTTCAATTAAAAGTATTAAAAATGAAACACTTAGCAGTTATTCCTGATGCGATGCTTTCGTTAAATTATCTGAGCACCCTCCAGTAAAATCATTTTTGGAAAACTGCTTTGCCTGCTACAAGTTTGCACACATGAAACTGAAAGCTGCAATTTTTGATATGGATGGTTTACTTATAGACAGTGAACCACTTTGGCAGGAAGCAGGTAAAGCAACTTTGCTGGAGTTTGATAAAGAGTTAACAACAGAACAATATCACAGCAGCACTGGCCTGCGCACAGAAGAATGGATTGAGCATTGGTTTCATCACTTCAGCATTGATATGGCACATGCGCCTGCTGCCGTTGAAACCATCATCAGCAAAGCCATTCATCTTATTGATGCACATGGCGAAGCAATGGAAGGTGTGGAGCATGCCATCAACTTATGTAAAGAACAAAATCTTTCATTGGGTTTGGCAACCTCCTCTCCTCTTTCATTGGTAAAAGTAGTATTGGAAAAACTCAACCTTCAAAACACATTTGATGCTATTACATCAGCTGAGCATTTACCCTTTGGCAAACCCAACCCGCAGGTTTATATGGATTGTGCAGATGTATTACAACTTTCACCTGTAGCCTGTGTGGCGTTTGAAGATTCATTTAATGGAATGATAGCCGCCAAAGCAGCACGTATGAAATGTATTGTGGTACCCACAGCAGCAGATTATGAACATGGGAAATGGAATGCGGCAGATTTGAAGTTGAAAAAACTTTCAGACTTGAATTTTGATTACCTAAGGCAGCTATAATACATGAAGCCATTTTTGTAATTGAATCGTAAAAAGCAAGCCCAGATAAGGGATAAATAAGTTTGAAAACAGAATTATAAAACTTCCTGCAAAATACCTGGGATGACGAAGCTCAACTTTAAGCTCTTTTGATATTAAAAATGGCCCCAACCATCCAAACAAAGCAACGCAAACCATATACACAAAAACCAAATAGTTTAGCTCATCGTCTTCATTTGCGAAAGAAAAGACTAAATAGAAAAAAAACACTGATACAAAAAAGTGTAACAAGGTGTGCCATATAAGCACAGGATGAATCCGCATACTTTCTTTTACTTAAACGCATTAATCCCCGTTACATCCATTCCCGTAATGAGCAAATGAATATCATGCGTGCCTTCATAGGTAATCACACTTTCCAGGTTCATCATATGGCGCATAATGGGATACTCACCTGTGATACCCATGCCGCCCAGCATTTGTCTTGCATCTCTGCAAATATTGGTGGCAATTTCACAACTGTTACGTTTGGCCATACTCACCTGTTGCGGTGTAGCTCTGCCTTCGTTCATCAACACTCCCAATCGCCAGTTGAGCAATTGTGCTTTGGTGATTTCAGTAATCATCTCCGCAAGTTTTTTCTGCTGCAACTGAAAACCACCAATCGGTTTGCCAAACTGCACACGCTCTTTCGAGTAACGTAAGGCCGTATCATAACAATCCATGGCTGCACCAATCACACCCCATGCAATACCATAACGGGCTTTGGTTAAACAGCCCAGCGGACCTTTCAATCCTTTTACATTGGGCAGAATATTTTCTTTGGGCACTTTAACATTGTCAAATACCAGCTCACCAGTTGCACTGGCACGCAGACTCCACTTTCCATGCGTTGTGGGTGTTGAAAATCCTTCCATGCCTCTTTCTACAATTACACCACGCACATCGCCTGCTTCATCCTTTGCCCACACAACAGCCACCTGCGAAAAAGGTGCATTGCTGATCCACATTTTAGCACCGTTTAAAATCACGTGGTCGCCTGCATCTTTTATATTGGTGAGCATGCTGCTGGGGTCACTTCCGTGATTGGGCTCTGTTAAACCAAAACAACCCAGCCATTCACCACTTGCCAGTTTGGGTAAATATTTTTTTCGCTGCTCTTCATTACCGTAAGCATAAATGGGAAACATCACCAATGAACCCTGCACACTGGCGGTAGAACGCACACCACTATCACCACGCTCCAGTTCCTGCATCATTAATCCATAGCTGATATAATCCAAACCACCACCGCCGTATTCTGTAGGCACTGTTGGACCAAAACAACCTAAATCGCCCAATTGCTTTACTATATGTTGAGGAAATTCTGCACGCTGTGCATAGTCTTCTATGATGGGTGAAATTTCTTTTTTTACATACGAACGTACTGCATCACGAATCATCTTCTGTTCATCCGTAAGCAATTCATCAACTAAAAAATAATCGGGACTTTGAAATACATCTTGTTTTACTGACATAATGGAAGCAATTTTTATATGTTACCCTCCGAAGTTTTAACGAAGGTGTGGTTATCAGCTTTTGTACTGCTGTTTGGCTACTGTTGCGTCGCATTGCAAATCCCGTCTTTAGCGGGACTCTTGTACTACCTTATTTCTACTCAGCAATACAGCAATGTGCTGCTTTTCAACTGGCGCAAATGTACGAATGAGCGCCTCAAACCACATAAAAAATTGTACTTTTCAATCCGTATGAAGAAACAAGCTTTAACATTATTCCTGATTCTGGCGTTTACAAACTCAGCTTTTATGCAAACAAAAACCTATTCCTACTTAGCAATTGGCGACAGTTATACTATTGGTGAAAGTGTTCCCCCATCCAAAAACTTTCCCAATCAAACTGCAGCTTTATTAAAAAAAGCGGGAATCAGTATCACCGAACCCACTATCATTGCCAAAACAGGATGGACAACGGATGAACTGCAGGAGCAATTAAGCAGAACACGTTTAGCAGGCCCTTTTGATTTCGTTACCTTACTCATCGGCGTCAACAATCAATACCGTGGCCGAAGTGCAGAGGAATATGCAAAGCAGTTTGAAGAGTTATTACAGCAAGCCCTTGATTATGCAGGTGTTAAAACAAATCACGTGATTGTATTAAGCATTCCCGACTGGGGTATCACTCCTTTTGCAGAAGGCAGAGACCGTAAACAAATTGCCAAAGAAATCGATTTGTACAACAGCATTAACGAACGCATCAGCAAGCAATACAAAGTGCATTACATCAACATCACGCCTTTTACAAGAGAAGCAGCTACTGATAAAACATTGGTAGCAAAAGATGGGCTGCATCCATCAGCTAAAGATTATGCACGCTGGGCAGAGAAGGTGAAGGAGGTGATGATGAATGAACTCAAATAATTATTGCAAATAACTTTTCATCTCAAATTGATACTGCTGTGCAATTGCTTTTGCTTCCTCAGCAAAATTTTCTTTTTCACTTGCATAAATAATAGCTCGGCTGGCATTTACCAATAAACCACAGTCTTTATTCATTGCTTTTTGAGAAATATCTTTTAAGCTGCCACCCTGTGCACCCACGCCGGGCACGAGTAAAAAATGGTCGGGAATAATTTCACGGATGTTTACAAATTCTTCTGCCTGTGTTGCGCCTACTACAAACATTAAATTGCCGAGGTTTCCCCATTTGGAAACGGTACGTAATACTCTTTCATATAAAAACTCAGCACGCAGATGTTCTTCAGCATTTTCACTTAAGAGTTGTTTCAGTTCAAAATCATTTGCGCCTTTGTTACTGGTTAATCCCAACACGATGGCCCATTTACCTTCATATTCCAAAAAAGGACGCACACTGTCTTCACCCATGTAAGGCGCAACAGTAATGGCATCAAAATTCATTGTTTCAAAAAATGCTTTGGCATATTGTGAAGAGGTGTTGCCAATATCGCCCCGCTTGGCATCCGCAATTTTAAAATGCGTGGAAGGAATAGAGTTCACTGTTTCCTCCATTGCCTGCCAACCCTTCACACCCATTGCTTCATAAAAAGCCGTATTGATTTTATAGCTCACACAAAAATCTTTCGTAGCATCAATAATGGCTTTGTTGAATTCAACAATGGCGTTTGGATGTGAGTGCAAATGTGCTGGAATCTTGGTGATGTCCGTATCCAATCCCACACAGAGATAAGATTGCTTTTGATGTATTTGTTCAATGAGTTGAGCCCTTGTCATTATGCTGTATAAATTTCTAATAATGCAATATCTCCAGACAATTCCAATTCTGAAATTGAAGATAAATTTTTCAGAAGTAGTTCCTTTAAATAATCAGTTCTTTGATTCCCTGTTTTCAGCAAAACAACTTTTGGAGGAAATCCTAAAAGGTTTAAAAGATTTAAATAGTCTTCATCATTTGTAACAATAATATAACCATATTCTTTTGCGTACTGCCTAATTTGAGTATCTGATGAAGGAACAGGTAAATTTGTTTGTTCAACATGAATACAATCTACCCCTGAATTCTGTAAAAGTTTTACAAGACGCCATGAAATATTTGCATCTAATAAAAGTTTCATCAGGCTGCAATCAATTTAATCATTGACTCTCTATTGGCTGCAAAAGCAAGACAGGCGAGTATATGTTCTTCTTTTAATAAGGGAAAATCATTCAGTATTTCAGAATGAGATGCGCCGCTTGCAAGGAGATTCAATACATCAGCCACAGCAATTCGTGTTCCCTTTACACAAGGCTTACCGAAACGTATTTCAGGATTTATTGAAATATAACTTGCAAATTCTTTCATATTCCAAAGTTATAAAATTGATTTGAGATAATCGCCAAACTTCCACACTTCCTCAAAGGTGTTGTACAAAGGCACAGGGGCCAAACGAATAACTGATGGCTCCCTCCAATCCACAAAAAACCCTTCAGCCATTAACGCATTATAGATTTCTTTACCACGTTCCAGCATATTCATACTCACCTGGCAACCATGTTCATTTTCACTACGAGGAGTTATAAATTCTATGATTGGCTTTGACTGAGAGTTGTTCACTTCATCCAGCACATACCACAAATAAGAAGTGAGTAGCTTTCTTTTTTGATTGATATTTTCCCATCCGGCTTCTTTTACAACATCCAAAGCTGCACGGTGACTTGCCATCATCAACATTGCAGGTGTAGAAAGTTGCCAACCTTCTGCACTTGCAATCGGCTTAAAACCTTTCTCCATTTTAAAACGGGTTGCTTTTTCATAACCCCACCAGCCGGCAAAACGAATCATTGTTTTATCCTTATGGTAACGTTCATGAATATAAACAGCACCCACAGCACCCGGACCGCTGTTCAAATATTTATAACTGCACCAGCAGGCAAAATCAGCATGCCAGTTGTGTAACTGCAATTCAATATTACCTGCAGCATGTGCTAAATCAAATCCCACTTTTGCGCCTGCCTGTTGTGCCAGTTGTGTGATGGTTTGCATATCAAACACCTGGCCTGTATAATAATTAATGCCGCCTAGTAATACCAATGCCAGTTCATTTTTATTTTCAACAATCAATTGCAATACATCTTCATTGCGGATGGTATGTTCACCTGCCCTTGGTTTGATTTCAATAATTGCTTCATCAGGATTGTACCCATGATGTTTCACATGCGTTTCCATCATGTATTGGTCGCTGGGGAAAGCTTTGGCTTCGCATAAAATTTTAAAGCGTTTTCCTTCCGGCCGGTAAAAACTCACCAGCATCAAATGCAGATTCACTGATAGGTTGTTCATCACACTCACTTCATGCGGCAAACAGCCAACAACAGTGCTGAGTGTTGCAGTGAGTTTGTCATGATAATCCATCCATGGCTCCGGCGCATGAAAGAAGGATTCAACGCCGAGTGAAGCCCAGTCATTCATGATTTGCTGAATGTATGCATTGGTTCGTTTGGGTTGTAACCCTAATGAGTTGCCTAGAAAGTACACCTGTTCCTTTCCATCTTTTGACGGAATGATAAATTGAGAGCGAAATGATTTCAATGGATCATTGGTATCCATTTGTTGGGCAAAAGCAAGCGTATGTTGATATTGCATGTTTGAATTTGGTCTGACGCCCTCGTCTGACCTGTAAATTACCGATATAAGAGCCATCAGACGAGGGCGTCAGATGGCGGTTAAAATAAATCAGGATAATCCGTAATAATTCCGTCCACACCCATTTTCTTCAGCCGCTCAATATCTTCTTTTTTATTTACTGTCCATGGAATCACTTTAATCTTTCGTTCGTGACAATAGGCCAGTAACTTCTCATTCACCAATGAAAAATGCGGACTGTAGATTGCAGGCTGAAAGCCCAATGCCTCTATTTGTTTTTCAATACCACGTTTATCAAAATCTTCAATCAGCATAGCGGTTTTAATGTTTGAATAATACTGATGTAAATATTGAAGCGTTCGGAAATCAAATGACTGAATTATTACATATTCCTCCAATTGCTTTTCTTTGATTACTGCCATCAATAATTCTACAAATTCTCCAGGCTTGGGATGAAATACTTCATCTGTTGGTGGCAGACATTTGGTTTCAATATTGAAATACGGAAACGGACGCCTTGCCATCATCATGTAATTTTTTACACTGTCAATCAAATCAGCAAGCAAAGGCTTTTGAACGGCTATCTTCTGCTGCTGCGGAAAACGGGGATGTGGTTTTAATCCTGCATCAAACCTTCTTGTTTCTTCATAAGTCATTTGAAAGATATTCAAACTGCGTTCTTCTTTTTCTGTAACAAAAGAACCATCTGGTTTGGTGGTGATTTCATGATTAAAGAATGGCTCATGCGAAAGAATTACTTTTTTGTCCTTTGTAATTACCACATCCATCTCCAGCGTAGTAACACCCAACGCTAATGCATGAAGCATCGCAGGCACTGTATTTTCCGGCATCAGGCCACGGCAACCCCGATGACCCTGTTTGTCAAAATCCCTATCCTGCGGGGAGGAACTTGTAACCGTCTTGCTATTTGCACAACTCATTATTGCCAGAATAAAAAAGATTGAAACCCTCATTGTCCGAATACTTTATATTTTCGTTTTTCCATTCGTTCTGCAATTTCGTTTGCATCACCACCCTGCTTTTTTAACTCATTCACAATGCTGTCATAACTTTTTTCATCCCTGTCCTGACTGAGTTTAAATACATGATTGAGATCGGTTACTTCTACTTCAAACCCAACAATACCCTTCATTAAACCCTGTACATAGTCATGTGGCAACTTTTCAACCAATGAAGGGGAATGCGGATTGTTTTCAAAATGATGTGTAGTGCGTTTGAGTACTTCATACAATTCTTCATCATTAAAAAAACGAATCATGCCCCTTGCATGTACACTCTGGTAGTTCCATGTACTTGCTGTTTCCTGTTTGGAGTACCAGCTTGCACTTACGTAGGTGTGGGCACCTGTAAACACAGCCAGAACATTTGGGTTCTGTTCAAAAGCGATGTGATGATCTGTTTTACGTTGAATATGACCCGTTAAATACAATTGTCCGCTACGTTCATCAATAAACACAGGAACTTGTGTTGCTACAGGTTTCAGTTCAGCATCCACACCTATAAGCATGGCAAAAGGATGTTGCTTTACAAATTCAGTAATTACCTTTTCGTCGGGTTCTTTATAATGAGGCAGGTTGTACATAAAACAAAGATAGGCTAAGACTTTAAAGGAGTAAAAGAAGAAAAAGAGTTAGATTCGTAGCACCCAAACCAACCAATAAATGAAATCAATTCCCGGCTATTTATTTCTTCTTTTGGCATTTAACAGTCTTGCACAGGATTCATCACAGTACACTATTTATTACAGCAACCGAAATGCAGGCTTTATTAAAATCAACCGGCAACAAAATGGCCTGAATACCATCCGCTATATGTACAATGACCGTGGACGTGGGCCCGACCAAACTTTTACTGTTGTTACCAATCAGCAAAAAGAAATTGAACGGTTTGAACAAAAAGGTGTGGGTTATATGAAAGACAGTGTATCAATTCTCATTTTCAAAAAAGATTCTTTGTATTACAATCTAAAAGGGAAAGACACTGCGAAAACCAATTTCAAAACTTTAAATCTGTATAACTACGCCTTAAGCGGGCTGTATGAATTCTTTTACCCGATTTTAACAGATACGATCACACATGGTTCTCAACCTTATCTATTTGAAAAAATACTGGAACGCAGTTTTAAATTGAATAACAAAACAGTTAAAGCCATTCTTTACAATTACCGTTCCGCCAAATCAAACACACTGGGTTTGGTATGGATGAACGAGAAAAACCAACTACTTGCAGAAGTAAGTCCATGGAATGATATTATCGAAAATGGTAAAGAAAATCTCCGGCCGGAATTACGACATATCAACGACAGTGTAAGTAACAGCAGATTGGAACAACAATCAGCAGAATTCTTTAAAAAATCATTCGACAAAGTTGCGCTGTTCAACTGCAATTATGTGGATGTAGAAAAAGGAATCCTCATCAGCAATAAAACCATTTTCATCAGCAATGGAAAGATTGAAAAGATTACGGATACTTCTGCAACAATCCCGGCAAACTATAAACGCATCAACACCAGTAATAAAACCGTAATGCCGGGTTTGTGGGATATGCATGCACACACTTTTCCCGGTGAAGGACCAGCGTATTTAGCAAACGGTGTTACATCCATTCGTGATTTGGGAAATAATTTACAGTTACCGGAGGTAAAACAAAAATCAGCAGCAGGAACATTGGCACATCCACGTGTGGCATGGATGTGCGGATTTATTGATTACAATGATGATATGGCGGGACCATGCGGTGTGTTCATCAACAATGTACAGGAAGGAATTGATGCTGTGCGTATGTATAAACGCATGGGTTATCAAAGTGTAAAATTGTACAGCAGTATTAAACCTGAATATGTTAAAGTAATTGCGGCTGAAGCTCACAAAATTGGCCTGCGAGTACACGGACATGTTCCCGCACACATGACGGCCGCTGAAGCAATCAGAGATGGATATGATGAAGTGAATCACCTCAACATGCTCGTACTTGGTTATTTCGGAAAAGAAGTGGATACACGTACAAGAGTGCGTTTAACCTTAATGAAAGAACGTGCCTATGAAGCAACGCCCAATGGAACGTATGCGCAGGAACTCATTTCACTGATGAAACAAAAAAATATTGTACTGGACCCAACCAGTGTTTTATATGGTCCTTATCCGCAAAAAGCAGTCATGAACAGTAAGGACAGTCTTGAAAAAAGATGTACAGATACCCTGTTTGCATGGTTGAAAATATTGCATCAAAACGGAATTAAGTTTGTGCCCGGCACTGATGCAGCGGGTGGCAACGGCATTGTGGGCGAATTAAAAAACTATGCAATGATTGGCATGAGCAATGCAGATGTATTACGTAGTGGTACATTATGGTGTGCACAATATACAGGCCTTGATAAAGAATTAGGAACTGTTGAAGAAGGAAAAATTGCAGATTTAATCATTGTGAGCGGTAACCCGTTGGAACGGATTGCAGCACTCGACAACATTCAAATAGTAATCACCAATGGAAGATTGTTTTATACAAAAGATTTACGGGCTGCCGCACAGAGCAATGCAGGAATGAATGAAGCCATGCTGCATGCACATTAAATAGTTGCTTGCGGGTAAAGATTCAATATCATATCATAATTATCAACGTTGTAATGAAAGGTTCCCAGAATTTGGAAGCCGTTATGTTGATAATAGTTCACTGCTTTTTGATTGGTTGTTTGCACACCGCCCCACAAAATCATTCTACGAATGGTTGATTTTGATTTTAACTCTGACAGAATGAATTGAAAGAGTTGATTGCCCAGCCCGCTGCTCTGCCAGTCATCAGCTACGGAGGGTGCAAAGGTGCAATCTGTTTGATGGCTGAGTTCTAACCCATAAGAACGTAAACGCTCAGCATCATGTTCCAGATAACCCACTTTTACAATGGCATAGGCTACAATCCTTTTGCTGCTCATATCAATTGCAATAAAGCCCCAATGATTGTTATTGCTGAATAAATCAGCAAAGGTTTGTTTGTCAAACTTATGCGGACCAAAACGGTTTTTGGTAACATCGCTCAACAGTTGCAGATAGTTGAACAGATTATCAAAGTCAGTTTCAGTTAGTTTTCGTATGAGAATCTGTTTGTTATTTTTTGTTTGAATAAGCATGTGAGAATTGGTGGATGTTATGGTAACTAGTTAGTGATTTAAGGAAATTTGTATACAAACAATGTTGTACACCCTTGCCATTACGTCACTTCGATAGCTGTTTCATTTAAATGTTCTTCTTTGATTTATGGATTGATGTTGACGCCAATCGATAAGAGAGACCGCTATTCATTACTACTCATTGCCAGATAGACTTCATGTTTATATTTAGGTGTTGTAATGACTATATCTTTTGAAGTTCTGTTTTGAAGAGTAATTTTTATTCCCTTTTTAATTAATATTTCGTTTTCTCTTTTATTAATTACCTGCTCTCCTTTTTCGCAGTCCTTATATTCTTTTTTTACAATCATTTTCCCCGTCGTCAAATTGAAATCTACATCAAACCAATACTCACAGGGTTTCCCATAAAAATTCGTGTAACCTATTAAATAAAATTCCCCGTCAGCAAAACGATACTTATCTGTATTACCCCACTTCCAACTACTTCCACCGAAATGACTAATTAAAAGAATTCCATTCTTTATCTCTAATTCACCAAAGGGATCTCCCATCATTCCTCCATCCCTGCTACTATAAAGTGCCTGTTGTGATTTTTTCCATACTATCCACTCTCCCTTACTACATTTGTATATGAAGAGTTCTCTGGGTACACTTTCAAATTCATCTGCAGCCTTCCTGGTATCATATGCCACTACCAACTCCCTCGTGCCGTCTTTATCCAAATCACCCGTAACGGTATCAACAATCTTATAGTTTTCAGGAATTGGGATTGTTTGTGCTAATAGTTTCGAACTCAAAAAAAACACAGGCAACAATAAGAACAGAGATATTTTCATTTCCAGTAACGCATTGTTTGAAGAATTTGAAAAACCTGGTACCCCAACCAATAATAAAACCTGTACATACTATATTGTGTGCGAAGCCTCGTTCGGGATTTTACTTCACTCAATAAGTAATGATGCTAATTGCAGTAGTGTACAAGAGTGCGACGCAAAGGTGATGCCATGAAATACCTCAGCCCGACCCATAAAACTGTTTTTTGTATTCACAAACAACTATCTACCTACTATCGGCTCTTTTCCTCCTTCAAACTCTTAGCTCACCCCGCCACCGTTGTCAACAACTCCGTCTTTGGCAACTCTGCATTACGCATGGCAATACTACGCACCGCATTGGCAGTAAATTCAAGAAATGCCTGTTTCGTTACCGCATCATCACTTACCATCACAGGCTTACCGTTATCACCTCCTTCACGTATGCTTTGTACAATCGGTATCTGCCCGAGGAAGTTGAGTTCAAATTCTTCAGCCAAACGTTTGCCGCCATCTTTACCAAAAATGTAATACTTGTTATTGGGCAACTCTTGTGGTGTGAAGTAGGCCATATTTTCCACCAATCCAATGATGGGCACTTTTATTTGTGTTTGGCCAAACATCGCCACTGCTTTCTTCGCATCAGCCAGTGCAATATCCTGCGGTGTGGTTACTACTACGGCGCCGGTTACAGGAACTGTTTGTACCAGCGTTAAATGAATATCGCCGGTACCGGGTGGCATATCAATGATGAGATAATCCAGTTCGCCCCAGGCCACATCGGTTACAAACTGTTTAATGGCGCTGCTGGCCATAGGACCACGCCATACAATCGCATCTTTTTCATTTACCAATAATCCGATGCTCATGAATTCAATACCATATTTGTTCATCGGCACAATCATCCCTTTGCCATTGACCTCTTTCATCATGGGTCGCTCGCCACGCACGCCAAACATAATGGGTACGCTGGGGCCGTAAATATCGGCATCCATCAGTCCCACTTTAGCGCCGCTTTGTGCCAATGCAATGGCAAGATTGGCACTCACCGTGCTCTTGCCCACACCGCCTTTACCACTTACGACGGCAATAATATTTTTTACCTGCGGCAAAACTGATTTCGGGTCTTTACGGTTGCTGCTGGTATTGGAAGTAAAATTGATTTTTACATTGGCCTCTTTATTTACAAGCAGTTTTACCGCATTGGTGCTGGCCGTGCCCATCATATCCTTCATTGGGCAGGCAGGTGTTGTGAGCACAATGGTGAACGACACATCGTTACCGTTGATTTCCAAATCCTGTATCATATTAAGGGTTACGAGGTCTTTGCCAAGGTCGGGTTCCTGTACATTGCTCAATGCCTGCAGCACTTGTTCTTTAGTCATATTTAAAGTGTGATTTGTTAAAAAAAGAATTGTGGCCGCAAATTTAACCATTCAGGGCCTTGAATTGTTGATGATTAAAATCATTTCCGCTTATTTTTGAAGCCGATGAAGAAAATTCTACTTCTTACTATTTGCTGCTGGGTTGTATCGTTTGCTGCCAAAGCCCAGTTTGAGTCCATGAAAGATTCAATAGTTCAGTTGTATGGTGTGGTGATGACGGCCGATAGCCTGCGTGGCATTCCTTCTGTAACGGTGAAACTTCGCAATCAAAACAGGGGTACGTTTACCAATGACCAGGGTGTGTTCAGCATTGTGGTGATGAAAGGTGATGTGATTGATTTTACCAGCATTGGCTACAAAGCAAAGGCTATTACCATACCTGTGGATTTAAAGGGCAACAGTTTTAGTGTCATTCAGTTAATGGTTACAGATACGGTGTACTTACCTGCCACTATCATTAAAGCCCGACCCAGCCGTGAGCAATTTGAGCGTGACTTTGTAAATACCGATGTACCGGATGATAATATTGAAATAGCCCGGCAAAACAGTCTCACGGCGCAAAGCCGCATTCTGCAACAAAGTCTTCCACGTGATGGCAGGGAAGCTACTACCAGAGCCATGCGTCAGGTATCACAAGCCACTTATTATAATGGTCAGCTACGGCCGCAACCTATTTTTAGTCCGGCAGCATGGGCTGAGTTTATCAATGCATGGAAGCGGGGGGATTTTAAGAGGAAGTAGAAAATTGGAAGTTGAAAATCGAAAGTGGTTCCTACTTACGTTTAGATTTTGCAGTTTTCCCGGAGGCTGTGAGTATGGCTGTAATTTCTGTTGCTTCTTTTAATAATGGTTCTAACCGGTTTGGGGGAAACACTCCAACTTCAATCATTAGTTCCAGCCAATAACAGGTTTCATCCGCTTCCTCCTCTGCTATTGTAAGTTTCGATATAAAATCAGCTGTACTTATAGCCCTTAAAGAAGACCTGTAGTTTGCTGCTGTAGAAGTAGCAGACCGCACCACTTGCTTCACAATTATATCTTCAATTTTTCCTGAAGGGATTTCTTTACACATTTTGATAACTCTTACAGAAAAAGCTTTTGTCCGGTCTTTTAATTGCTGACTTATAATTTTTTTGTTTGATGATTTGTTTTGATTTTTGCTGAACGATTGCAGGCAGTGAATTTAATTTTCGATTTTTCACTTCCCATTTTCGATTCTAAAAGTTACAATTAATTATTTTACTATGAAACGAATCTCCGTCATCGGTGCGGGCACCATGGGTAATGGCATTGCACATGTGTTTGCACAAAGTGGCTTTCAGGTAAACTTAGTAGATGTTCATTTTTCGCAATTAGAAAAAGCAGTTGCAACGATTGGTAAAAATCTGGACAGACAAGTGAGCAAAGGATTGCTTACAGAAGAACAGAAACAAGCAGCAATCAAAAACATTACCACCAAAACAGATTTGATTGAAGGTATAAAAGATGCAGAGTTGATTGTAGAAGCAGCTACTGAAAACATTAATCTCAAACTGGATATTTTTCAACAACTAGATAAATATGCGCCACAAGGTTGCATACTCGCCACAAACACGTCTTCCATTTCTATTACCAAAATTGCGGCAGTTACAGGTCGTCCGCAGCAGGTGATTGGTATGCACTTTATGAATCCTGTACCGGTGATGAAACTGGTGGAAATTATTAATGGTTATGCTACTACAAAAGAAGTATCGCACACCATTGTGGAACTGAGCAAACAGCTTGGTAAAATTCCCTGTGTGGTAAATGACTATCCGGGTTTTATAGCCAATCGTATTTTGATGCCCATGATCAATGAAGCCATTTACAGTTTTTATGAAGGTGTAGCCGGTGTGGAAGAAATTGATACGGTGATGAAACTGGGAATGGCACACCCGATGGGGCCGTTGCAGTTGGCTGATTTTATTGGACTGGATGTTTGCCTTGCGATATTAAAAGTATTGCATGATGGCTTTGGCAATCCCAAGTATGCACCTTGCCCGCTGTTGGTGAATATGGTTACTGCAGGCAAACTGGGCGTGAAGAGTGGTGAAGGATTTTATGTGTATACGGCGGGGAGCAAGGAGGCAAAACCTGCTCAGTTTCGTTAATCATTAATTTGAGCGATTATTATTTTTGGTTATTTTAGTCAAAAGAATATCTATCACATTAATTTTATGAATTCATCACAAGAAACTACAGAGGACATTCCAAAAGATGCTTACCCCCTCTTAGGCGATCGTATTCAATCTACTTTTATTGACATGTTGTTTATCGTCTTTTGCATGTTCATACTTGCGGCCGTGCTTGACAGGTATGAACAAATTCCTGATGGTGTACGTGCAGGCTTATTCATTGGATTATGGGTTTTATATGAACCTCTCTGCACCAGTCTGGGTGCAACCATTGGTAATAGTATAAAAGGAATAAGAGTGAGAAGAGAGGGCAATACCTCAAAGCGCATCCTATTTCCTTTGGCTGTAGTACGCTATGCATTGAAAGTTCTTTTGGGCTGGGTGTCATTTCTTACTATTCATTCCAATAAAGAAAGAAGAGCCATTCATGATTTTGCATCGGGAAGTGTTATGATAAAAATCTGAAAATGCAAAACAAAAACCTCTTCATGCTCCTCATCGGCTGCAAACCACAAGGCCGGCATACTGAACAGCACGATATATTCTTTGGTATAGCAACTTCTGTTAAAGAATTATTGCCGCAAGTGATTGCTTTTTGGCCGGAAGCAGAAGGTAAACTGCATATTGATGGCTGGCGAAAAATAACACAGGTTGATGGCTATGATGTAACAGTTGTTTACATAAACGAGGCTGCATTATCACAAGCGCAACTCTTCTTCATCAACCTTGGTGGTTACAAACAAAATGAGTTTGAAGAATTTCATTATAAGATGCTGGTGGCAGCAAGAGATAAAGCAGAAGCTATTCAGCAATCCAAACAAACTGCTTTTTACAAACATACAGGCTTTGAAGGCGCCAACTCACATATTGATGATAAATACGGCGTAGACGTAGATGATGCGTATGAAATTGAAGACATCCTTTCTCCTGAGTTTAAAACAAAGTACAAACTCCTGCTTACGAAAGCTGCAAAGGTGAAAGAAGATGAATTACATCTGGGTTATTTCAAACTTAATTCGTTTGAATAGGCAATCCTTTAATTATTCGCCTCCATACACAAATCAATAAACTCAGTTGTTTTTGTACTCATGATGATTTTGTTTACCAGTTTTTTGCTGTTAAAATAAACTATGAGTGTACCGTACTGCATTTGATAAGCCTCCCACTGTTCCGCTTTTAGTTTAGGGTTGCCCAGCCATGCAAATAAATCATCACGTTTAGCACCGATGATGGGTATATTGAATTTTCCTTTAAACTTCTCTCCAATAACCACATAATCCCGCTGAGTGAAATATTTAAAATCTTTATCAGCAAAATAAATACCACCACCACATTTGCTATCATTACTTTCTTTTTCAAAAGAGGTATAGCAGGGCAGTTTTGTTTTTATCTGTTCCGGATCAGCATTGGGAGCTGCCATATTGATCCAGCCTTTATAAATGTCTGCTATAATCGTATTACATTCAGGCTTTGATTGAAGTTGCGCCTGCGTAAATTTGCCTGAAAGCAATAGTAATAAGGACAACATTAGTTTTATTTTCATACAAATTATTTAAAATCTAATATCATAGAACAAATTTCATACCTCAATTTTTTCTGTGTGCAAATTCTTTATCTTGCTATCTATGTTTTTTCTGCTGTCCAAAATACTTTACTTCTTTATTTCCCCGTTTAACTGGATTTTGCTGCTTTTTATATGGTGGTTGTTTACTAAAAATGCAGCCCGCAAAAAAAAGATAGGCATCAGCCTGCTTATTCTTGTTTTATTTTTTTCCAATCCATATATCATCCACGAAATCACATTGGGATGGCAGGAAAAAGAAAAAATAATGCAAACAGATGAGAGGTACCAAACCGGTATAGTACTGGCAGGCTTTGTGGGGTTTCTCTATAAAACCAGGCAAGGTTACTATGGCGCTGCAAGTGACCGGTTTATACAAACAATGCGGCTTTATAAAACAGGTCGTATCAAAAAAATATTAATTACAGGCGGCAGTGGTAATCCATGGCGACAGGAATACAAAGAAGCTGATTTTGTGAAAGAACAACTGATAGATATGGGAGTACCTGCCGATGACATTATTGCTGAAAGCGAAAGCAGAAATACATTTGAAAATGCTGCGCATACTAAAGCAGTTTTGGATTCGCTGCATTTAACCGAACCCTGTTTATTAATCACATCTGCCATGCATATGAAACGTTCGCAGCAGGTATTTTCAAAAGCAGGGATTAAAACAATAGCATATCCCTGTAATTTTAATGCCATCCCCAATCCGCAAACGTTTATGTCAACTGTTGTACCTACCTATAAAGCTTTTGAAGGCTGGGATGTGTTTTTAAAAGAAGCAGTAGGATTAGTTATGTACAAACTCACAGGCAAAGCTTAAAATTTTTGCAAATGCACATCATGCAATTCTTTAAAGCGGTATGCAACCTCTTCTAAACGGTTTTGAGGAATACCTGTCTCGATGCGGCAAAATAATAATTGCTCCTGATTAAGTATACTGCAGTTGCATTGCTTTAAAATCATCATTACTTCGTTCATTCTCGTATAATCAAATTCAATTGCGTAAAAAATTTCTTTTTGCTTTTGAACAACAGGTATGGTTTGCAACACAAAGGAGGTTACCGTTTTATAAGCATTGATTAAACCCGGCACGCCCAAAAGTGTGCCTCCAAAATAGCGCACTACCACTACTGCTATATTTGTTATTTCTTTTGAGTCAATTTGGCCAAGTATGGGCCGGCCAGCACTCCCACCCGGCTCACCATCATCACTTACTTTGAAAGTGTTTCCATCTGTTCCTATTCTGTAAGCAAAACAATAATGATTGGCTTTGGGATGCAACTCTTTAAGTGCTTTCAATTTTAACTTGAATTGCTCAATGGTTGTTACAGGAAAAGCACAGGCAAGAAACTTACTGCCACGGTCTTTCAACTCCGCTACAGCTTCCTGCTCAATGGTATAATAAATAAAAGATTCATTCATATTACTTAACTCATAACTCGTAACCTATAACCAGTAACTCCACTCACCCAAATGTAATTAATGCAATTGCAGCAATGGATAACAGGATGCCCAGCCAATTTAATTTTGATAATTGTTCTTTAAATAGTATCCATGCTGCTACGGTACTAAACAATACAATACCCATGTTATTTATCGGAAAAATAGCCGAACTGTTTCCCTGATAATCTTTCAGCACCTGCACCAGACACCAAATAGAAAAATAATTGGGCACGCCAATCATAATACCTGCAAGAATGGAACGCTTATCAAACTTCATTTTACCGGTAGCAAGCATTATAATTAAAGTAATAGAACCAAGCACGGCGGCCACTCCGAAGGAAGTAATGAGGTATGCATTTTTATTGGCATCATTTAACTCTGTTTGCTCCACATATTTTATGAGTGTGTCCAGTAAGCCACTGCTGATGAATAAAACAACAGGTAACCAAAGATTTGAAAGATGAAATGGCTTGCCTGAAGGTTCTGTTCCCTTAGCAGATGGCATGCAGGTAAACACTACTGCGGCTAATGCAAGAACAATTCCGATCATTTTTATCCAAGTCACGCTTTCACTATATAAATAAATGGAAAATATAAATGGAATGACTAATGATAGTTTATTGGCAACAGAAGTAATGGCTACTCCCATCTTTTGTGCACATATACCTACAATATTGAAAATGAATACAAACATCAATCCCATGAGCAAACTCCACTTAAACCAGCTTTCGCTAAACGTGGCGCTGGTAACAGGGAATGCACCATTTACAAATGAACCCGTGATGACACAACTGATGTAATTAAAAACAATAGCCTGAAAAACAGGAATCCGAAACCGCTCTACCACTTTGAACGAAAGGGTGAGCCAGGAAGTAAGTATGATGGAACCGAGAAGAAAAAACATGTACGATTTTAGATTTTAGATTGCAGATTTTTATAAAATTTTAAAGTGTCTGATAAAATTTGTTGCTCACTGATGAGTTGATGATGAATCAGTTGGGGCGAAGGCAACCCACTATCTGCTGTCAACTCTTCATTGGTAATTATTCTTGCTTCGTCCCATAAATGCTCATCAATAAAACCTTGCAGGAGTTGAGCACCACCTTCTACTAAAACACTTTGAATGTTTAACTGATGCAACGCATTGATTATTTGTAGCACCGCACTTGCATTGCTTTTAATTTGAACATATTGTGGTTGTCCGTGTGCCTGCTGTTTGTGATAATTGAAAATAATTGTAGGCGCATCATCATTCATAAGCTGTGCCGAAGAAGACAACTTCAAGTCTTTATCCAAAACCAGCCGCACAGGTTGCTTTCCATTTGTATAACGGTTGGTAAGCCGGGGATTATCCATCAAAGCTGTATTGGCACCTACAAGAATGGATGCTTCTTCACTGCGCCATTGATGTACCAGGCGGTTTGTAAATTCATTTGTAATCAAAAGACGTTTAGATGAATGATTAGTTATAAATTGATTTTTTGTTTGCGCCCATTTCAAAATAATGTACGGTCGCATTTTTTGATGAAATGTTAAGAAACGCCTGTTGAGTTCTTCACATTGCTGTTTCAATACATCAATAACTACTTCTACGCCTGCCGCTTTTAATTTTTCGATCCCCTTTCCATCAACCTGTACAAAAGGGTCACGGCAGCCAATAACCACTTTGGGTATTTGGTGCAGAATAATTAAATCAGCACAGGGTGGTGTTTTACCAAAATGTGCACAGGGTTCTAAGGAAACGTATAAGGTTGATTTTAGCAGCAGGTCTCTTTGTCCGTTTTGTATGGCCCGGTTGATGCAATTAACTTCAGCATGTGCTTCACCGTGTCGCTCATGATAACCTTCGCCAATGATTGTATCATTATATACCATTACCGCTCCCACCATAGGGTTAGGCGCTGTATAACCTGCACCTTGCCGGGCAAGTTGTATACAGCGGAGCATGTATTGTTCATCTTTTGTCATTGCAGCCTGCAAATGTAAAGGTTTCAGGGCAAGCCATTAGCTTTGCATACATGCTTTGGAAAGAACGATACCCATTACTCATTCAATCACTCAGATCAATTTATAGTGAAGGAGAAGCTATTGCTGTTGCCAAACTGGTAATGGAGCGTTTAACCAATTACAATTACCGGGCAAAAGAACATGAAATCATTCCTACTAAAGATGAAGAGCAAATTGAATTTTACCTGCAGCAGTTACTTGCCCATCGTCCGGTGCAATATGTACTCGACGAAGCGTGGTTTTACAATTTAAAATTTGAAGTAAATGAAAGTGTACTTATTCCAAGACCAGAGACAGAAGAGTTGGTAGATTTAATTATACGTGAAGTAAGAGATAAGAAGTATGATGAAAGAAACGAGGCAACTTCTTACATCGTACCTCGTACTTCATTCTTAGATATTGGCACCGGCAGTGGCTGCATCCCCGTTTCGATTAAAAAAAATATCCCGAGTGCTGATGTAAGTGCTGCGGATGTGTGCAGCGAAGCCCTTCATACAGCCATGAGCAATGCTGTAATGCATGAAACTGAAATCCATTTTCACCTGCTTGATTTTTTGGATGAAAGTAAGTGGAATGAACTGGGCAAGTATGATATCATCATCAGCAATCCTCCCTATATCAAAAGCATTGAAAGCAATACAATGAGTGTACATGTGCTGGATTATGAGCCACACAAAGCATTATTTGTACCGGATAATGATGCATTGCTATTTTATAAAAAGATTGCAGCATTTGCAAAAACGCATTTAAACCCCGGAGGCAAAGTGTATGTTGAAATCAATCAGCAATTGGGAAAAGAAACAGCAGATGTATTTACACAAAATGGCTTGAAAGATGTACAATTACTGAAAGATATGAGTGGCAATGAAAGGTTTGTTACCTGCAGCTTGTAGAACACTTGTACCAATAGTCTGAGCAATCTTTTTTTCACTTCATTTACGGACTTACAAAGTTCAATCCCACACTAAAGTAAAAAGGATTGGTTAATGTAATCTTACTCCTGCTTCCAAAAACTCTATCATCTTCTCGTCCATTATACTTATCAACTACATCAAACCGCCAATTGTAACGATATCCAGCCTGAATATTCAGCCAAAAAAATCCTTTTAATTTCTTATCCCACATTAGCCGTGGTTTTAATTCGCCACGCTGAACGAACACCTGATTATCAGGATTGGGCAATTGCATAGAGTACTGATTACCCTCCAGCTCATACCCAATTTGCAATATATTAGAAGTAGAAAAATTACGGCGAACATGACCACGTGCCGGCAGCAGCAATTCCATTCCCCATTTATCATTGAACGTTTTATTCCACAAAACTACAGGCACATAAATAATTTGTCCGGCACGGTAGGTACGGGCCACGCCAAAGCCATACATGTTTTTTTCAGATTTTTTCCAACCGTAGATAGCTGTGGCACTTATGGTAATGGCTTTTGTATTGATATCTTCAAAGCCTTCAAACACACCATTTACATCTGCACTGGCCTGAAAGATTAAAAAGTTTTTTTCATTAAGCGGTTTAAAGATGGTGGTGTTAATTCCTGCTGTATGCATTCCGTTTGAAGTAAGGCTCTGTGTAAACGGGTGAGTAGATAAATTTTGTGAAACTTCAATATCAAAATTGCTTCGCATATAATTTGCTCCAACCTGCCAAATCAATTTTGTATTTGAAATAACCGGAATATTCACTTGAGCACGAAGGCCTGCTATACTATTTGCATTTCTTGTAATACGTCCATCGTTGGGTAGTATTTCAGGACCTGTGTACTTAAAAGCACCCTGGTATTCATAAGCCAAACTCACAATCCTGTTAGGCGTTTGATTTAACACCTTTTGTGTGGCATAACGTTTTACACCATCTGCATCACCAAACTTGCTGTAATCAAAATCATCAACAGCTGATGTATCTCTTACCTGAGCCGCAACTGTATTTGCAATAACAAAGAAAAATAAAGCAATCGTATATTTTATCATAAAAGATAGTTTGTACAAGTACAAAAATAGAGGGATGTGTATTTAATTGCGTAAAGAATTTATTGCAGCCAGGTAACGGTTTCCGGCTGCTCAATGGCATAGCGATTGATTAAGCTCCGCACAAACTGATACTCAGGATACTGCTGCAAATGTTCTTTTAAAACAGCTCCATCATTCACTTCTAAATCCACAGGTACATAGCCCATACCATAAAACCTGCCGTTTTCCATAAGTACACAGGCATCCATATTGTTAAAGTAAGAGCGCTCACGAATGGTAAAGCTGGGCAAAGTTTTAGTAAACTGTTCCAGCGCTTTGAGCACCCGTTCATTATAGGTATCAGGTCCTTCTTTTTGGTTACATACTCCACTGCAAAACGCATTGCTGCAGGTTTCGCTGTGAGAGCGATCAATAAAACAAAGCTTATGGCACAGTTCAAACTCTTTTGCCAGTCGTTTCAATTCACTCATACCCTCCATGCGGCTATAAAAAATTTGAGCTGCCTGAAGCGTTTTATGTTTCCTGTCCAATGCCAAACGCAAATACCCATTGGCATCTTCAAACAAATACAGTCCGTAACCTGCTTCAAAGCCCTTTATTGCCCTGTTAAATTTGGGCCACAGCCTTTTAATTTCTATTGTTTCAAGTACTGATGCCATCAACTCTGTGCCACATTGCTGATAGGAAATGCGATGAATATTTTTTAAGAATTCCTGCCGCTGTGGTCCGGGTTTATTACCGCTGAAATGGCTTACCACTCTCTTCCTCAGCATTTTAGCTTTGCCCACATATACTATCTTATCCTTTGCATCATGAAAATAATAGACCCCGGGAGTAAGTGGCAGGCTGTCAATTTGCTGGTGATCCAGATTCATAGGCAGCATTTGATCCCTGTTTTGCCGCTTCAGCATAGTAAAAAGATGGTTATTTACATCCTTTTTTATGAGGAGCTGTAAAAGTTGGGCTGTGGCAAAGGAATCCCCTCCTGCCCGGTGTCGGCTGGTAACCGGTATTTCAAAATGTTCACAAAGCTTGCCCAGGCTGTAAGAATGGAGTTTAGGCGCTACTTTTCGGGCATAACGTACCGTACAAAGCTTAGGGCAGTGGAGTTTGTACCCCACCCCTGCAAAATGGTGATGAAGAAAAGAAAAGTCGAAGTTAACATTATGAGCCACAAAGACTTTGCCCTGTAGCAAATCAAAAAGTTCAGGCGCAATTTGCTCAAAAGAAGGAGCCAATTGCACCATTTCATCAGTAATTCCGGTGAGTTTTTTGATAAAATGCGGGATGGATTGATGTGGATTTACGAGGGTTTCATAACGTTGAATAATATTTTCGCCGTCAGAAATAATTACTCCTATTTCGGTTATCCCGTTTTTAGAGGCATGTCCTCCTGTAGTTTCAATATCTGTTACCGCAAATAGCATATTTAATAAAATGTTTAAAAATCAAAGGTAAAATTTGCCCAATCTATAAAACAATGTATCTTTATGATACCCTATAATCGATTTTGTTGAACTGACATAGTTAATCCGATACCAGTTGAAGGCGCTATCCGTTCTTATGCGAAGTCCATTTTTTAACAACTAAAATGGTATCATATGTCAACAAATCAAACACAGTTAAGCGAAACTACTAAACAAGTATTGTTTGTGCTTCTGTTCTTTACAACCGTGGCTCTTGTAACTTATTTTTTCTTCAGTTAATTAAGGCCTATGTAATGAACTTTACTTTGTTTCCACCTTCGGGTGATCAGTAATTTATTCGCAAAAAAACAATTAAAGTCACTGTAAAAAGTGACTTTTTTATTTTTGCCCCATGCCACAAGATACAACAGATGTAAAAAATATTCTGGGTCTTCAATTACCAACAGATCCACGCTGGGTTGATTTAACCAAAATTTCTCTTGAAGCCATTTTAACAGATCATGCTTATTGTGAACAAAAAGCAGCATCTACCTGCATCTCACTCATTCAGCGTTACAGTTCGTATGAATTGGTTGTACATGAACTTGCTCCCATTGTAACCGAGGAATGGGGGCATTTTCGTGCTGTGCTGGCAGAATTGCAAAAACGTGGTATGCAACTGGGTAAACAGAGAAAAGATACCTATGTGAATGCCTTATTAAGCTTTCAAAAAAAAGGTGGACATGTAGATGATCGTTTTCTGGATGAACTTTTAACGATGGCATTAATTGAAGCCAGAAGCTGTGAACGTTTTAAACGATTGAGTGAAGGACTGGAAGATGCTTATTTGAGAAAGTTTTACCGAAAGTTTATGGAGAGCGAAGCAGGTCATTATACATTGTTTATAACCCTTGCGGAACATTATCTGCCTAAAATAAAAGTGCGTAAGCGCTGGAAAGAATGGCTGGAGTTTGAAAAAAGCTTGATGAATGAAATGGAACTGAGAGGTGACAGAATTCATTAAAAAACCTCTGTATGGTTATACAGAGGCAAGGTACTGTTCCAGTTTTCGTATGAAGGGGTAAAAATTAGTTTAGCTTTTACGGTCTCTTCTGTTCTCTTTACGATCACGGCGGTTTTCTTTACGGTCACGTTTGTCTTCACGGCGGTCTCTCACATCTTCCCTTTTATCACGGCGATCTTCAATTCTATCCCTGCGGCCTCCATTGTACTGTGCATCTCTTTTATCCTCTCTTTTATCACGCACATCTTCTCTGCGGTCACGTCGGTTTTCTTTACGATCACGAACATTTTCTCTGCGATCAATTTTGTTTTCCATACGATCAGCTTTTTTACGTGTTGTTTGCGCACCAGCGTGGGATGCAGCAAGGGTAATCGTTAAGGTAAATAAGGTAAATACAACTAATTTCTTCATGGTATTAAATTTTAATTGAATAATAGACAAGCGGTAAATCTTAAGGTTTAATGATCATAAAAAAAAATTACATTCACACTTTAATGATTGATTATGAATAGAAAACGCTTTCTGCAATTAACCGGACTTACCGGTTTAGTATGGAATACAAAGAGCTTTGCAGATACGCAAGCAGTAAATAAACCCGTTGTTATTTCTACATGGGCACCCAATGTTAAAGCCAATAAAGCAGCCTGGGATATCTTAAGTAAAGGGGGCGCAGCATTAGATGCCGTTGAAGCCGGTGTTATGATTCCTGAAGCCGACCCAACTGATAACAGTGTAGGTTACGGCGGATTACCTGACAGGGATGGAAAGGTAACTTTGGACGCCTGCATAATGAATCATTTGGGGCAATGTGGAAGCGTCCTTTATCTGGAGCACATTATGCATCCCATTAAAGTGGCAAGACTTGTGATGGAGCAAACACCGCATGTACAACTTGCCGGCGATGGTGCATTAAAATTTGCACTGAGCAAAGGATTCAAGAAACAAAACTTACTCACGCCTCAAAGTGAAAAAGCGTGGAAGCAATGGCTCAAAACCTCACAATATGACCCTAACCGAAGTGTAAAAGAACTGGAAGAAAAGATAAAACGGGAACAACAAAAAAATGAACCATGGCCTGTGGCATCACTTAATCATGATACTATCGGCATGCTGGCACTGGATGCAAATGGCAATTTAAGCGGTGCCTGTACCACCAGTGGCATGGCGTTTAAAATGCGTGGACGTATTGGTGATTCACCCATCATTGGCGCCGGTTTATTTGTAGATAATGAAGTGGGTGCAGCTACAGCTACCGGACTAGGAGAAGAAATTGTAAAAATTTGCGGTGCACATGTAATTGTGGAAATGATGCGAAATGGAACTTCGCCTGAAGATGCCTGTAAGGAAGCTGTAAGACGAGTTATAAAAAACAATGGTGACAAGACAAATACCATACAAACAGGGTTTATTGCCATTAACAAAAAAGGAGAATACGGTGGCTATTCTGTAGGTAATAATTTTACGATGGCCATCCGTCACTCACAGTTAGAAACATCGGTTGAAACAAAAAGCTGGTTTTGATTTGTTCGCAATCAGTTAAATGGGTTGACAGTGCTCTCCCTTTATCAACCTTATTAACTTTATTAAACTTATAATGTTATCAACTTTAACCGCATCATGAACTATAAACTTGAAGTCATTGCTTTTACAATTGAAAGCTGTAAACTAATAGAGCATACAGGTGCACAAAGAATTGAACTTTGTGATAATGCCGGTGAAGGTGGCACAACTCCCTCCTATGGTTTTTTAAAACAGGCAAGAGAAACTGTAAGCATTGATTTATACCCGATGATTCGACCACGTGGTGGTGATTTTTTGTATAGTAATGATGAATTTGAAATCATGAAGAAAGATGTGAAGTTGTGCAAAGAAATTGGTTGCGAGGGTGTGGTTATTGGTATACTTAATGAAGATGGCACAGTTGACAAAAAACGAACTGCTCAATTAATTGAGCTTGCTTATCCGCTGGGTGTAACCTTTCACCGGGCTTTTGACAGAGTACGTGATGGATTTGAAGCACTGGACACTTTGATAAACATTGGATGTGAACGAATACTAACATCCGGATTGCGGTCCAATGTTACAGAAGGCATTGAAGTACTCACTCAATTAGTAAACACAGCTGACGATCGTATCATCATAATGCCCGGCAGCGGTGTGCGTAGTAATAATATTGCACAACTGGCCAAACAAACAGGCGCTACAGAATTTCACACCTCTGCAAGAACTACCACTGCTTCAATGATGAATTATATAAACAGCGCCATGAATGAAGATTTAAAATCAGTTATTGCTGATGAAGAAGAAGTGAGTAAAACATTGGAGGAATTGCGTGCGATAGTTAATTAGTCTTAGGTTTGAGCCGATAGCCTTCAGTATATAGTGATTAATATTTTTCCTTTACTCTTTTTCTCCTTCAAACTCCCGGCCATGCATTTAAAATCTGAAATACTAAAAGAACATTCCAAAGCACAAACGCAGAAGATCGTTAACTGGGTAGGAAGTTCTCAAGAACGATTTGATGAACTAGTAACCTTATTTTTGGGTAATGAATACAGAGTAACACAAAGAGCCGCATGGCCTTTAGCTTTTATTGCTATCGAATACCCGCAACTTGCAAAAAAACATTTGACAGTATTTGTTCAATTGCTGGGTAATGAAACAGTGCACAAAGCAGTAAGACGGAATATTGTTCGGTTATTACAGTTTATAGAAATTCCAAAAAAACTGCACGGTACAATTATGAATCATTGTTTTGAATTTATTGCTGATGTACATGAAACAGCCGCCATCAAAGCCTTTTCCTTAACCATTTTGCAAAACCTGAGCAAACAATACCCTGAAATAAAACAGGAACTAAAAACAATTATTGAGGAACGATGGGCCTATGAAACACCTGCTTTTCATGTGCGGGCAAGAAGACTGCTTAAAGATTGATATACTCATCAAGCCATTTTGTCCACGCTTCTTCTTTCGCCTCTACTCTTTTCAACAATTCCAATTGATTGATGGCACGGTTATAATTATGCAGCTCGTAGTTGGCTCCGTAATACACATCATCATTCAAAAAATCAGTAATAAAGCGCAGGCTTTGCATAAAGATCATTAACTTACCTGCAAGTACAAAATCTTTCTTTTCCTGAACAGTTAATTCATCCTGCATCGCTTCAACATAGCCCTTAACAATGGAATAGAAAAAAGCATCACGAACTGTAATTTCAGAAAAGTCTGTATCTTCTTCTTTAACAGGGCTCAAATACGTACGCATCATATCACCTGCATCACTGAAAAAATAACCGGGCATGATGGTATCTAAATCAATTACACAAATAGCTTTATCCTTCTCATCAAATAAAACATTGCTGATTTTGGTATCATGATGCATCACCCGTTGTTTCCATGAGCCATCAGCAATACGTTTATTAAAAAGTGCTACAAGTGATGTCCGTTTTTTGAGCTCATTGATAACAGTTGCTGAAAGCTCTTTTCTTTGTTCTCTGCCGTTTTGGATTGCTTCTTCAAATTGCTGTACCCGAAAGTTTAAGTCATGAAAATGCGGAATGGTAATTTGTAATTGACGCACATCAAACGCATGAAGCTTTTTTGCAAATAAGCCAAATTGCCTGGCTGCTTCATAAGCCTGCTCTTCACTAGTAACAACGTCAATAGTTTTACTGTTGTTCACAAATGGAAAAATTCGCCAATAGCTTCCATCTCCGGCTTCAATCATTGCTGCACCATTAACTGCAATAAGTGGTTGTACAAACAAATATTCGGGAGCATATTGATGCAAATGTTTACTTATTGCATTTATATTATGAGCAATCGCCTGCGGATTTTGAAATACATAGGTATTGATTTTTTGTATTACAAATTTTCCATCACCACTTTGCACAAGAAATGTATAATTGATTAAGCCATTACCCAATGAATCAACAACACCTTCTTTTAATTGGTAAAGTTTAAGAATTTCATTAACAGACATGCTTCAAAATAAGAAAATTGCTGATGCAGCCTTTATCTTTTTTCTTTCCTGTAAAATTCTTTAAAAATCAACCGGAGATTTTGGTCATAAGTGATATAGTTGTACAACCAGTTTACAAACACAAAGAACCTGTTTTTCACACCCAGTATCAGCATCAAATGCAAACCCATCCATACCAGCCAGGCAAAGAATCCTCCGAAATGTAACTTGGGTTTAGGCACATCAACCACGGCAAGGTTTCTACCCACCGTTGCCATGGCACCTTTATCTCTGTAAACAAAGGCTTTTAAATCATTTCGATTATTGCTGATGTGTTTCAAATTTTCAACCAACAAATCTGCCTGTTGTATAGCAGCAGGTGCTACCTGCGGATGGCCATGATATATTCCTTCTTCCATATAAGCAATATCACCAATGGCAAATACATCATTCATACCTAGTACCCTGTTGCATTTATCCACCTTTATACGATTACCTTTAGCTATTAATGATTGATTAATGCCTTCAGGAATATTTCCTTTAATACCTGCTGCCCAAATGACTAATGAGGATGCAATTTGGCGGCCGTCTTTTAAAAAAACAGTCTTGCCATCATAATCATCCATTAATGTTTCAGTAAGAACAGTTACACCAAGTTTTTTTAAATAAGCTTCACTTTGTTTGCTGCTGGCTTCACTCATAGCGCCCAGTGTTTTAGCCGTTCCTTCCAGCAGATAAATATTCATTTTTGAAAAATCAAGTTCAGGATAATCTTTGGGCAAAACATAATTTTTCATTTCAGCAACAGCATCGCTCAGTTCTACACCGGTAGGACCGCCGCCTACCACTACAACATTCATCAATCGCTGTAATTCTTCATCAGTAGAAGCATGCAATGCATCTTCAAAATTATGAATGAGTTTATGCCTCAATTGCAATGCTTCAACTGTTGACTTCATGGGAAAAGCATGTAGCTCCAGATTGGCATTATTAAAAAAATTAGTAGTAGCACCCATAGCAATTACCAGTACATCATACCCATAATCACCTTCTGATGTTTTCACAAGTTTGGCAGATGTATCAACACCTTCAATCTCTGCCATCCTGAAACGTATATTTTTGGTCTTATGAAATACTTTACGCAGCGGAAAAGAAATATTGCTTGCATCTAACCCCGCAGTAGCTACCTGGTAAAAGAGAGGTTGAAACTGATGATAATTGAACCTGTCAATAAGTGTAATATCAAAACCTTTCTTATTGCTGAGTTTTCGGGCTAAGCGCAGACCACCAAAACCGCCTCCAAGTATGATGAGTTTCATGATGCAATTATTTGACGATGCAAATTTACGAAGTTTTCAATATTTTTTGAAAATATTGGATGTTTTTATTTTGACATGAAAAACCCGGTCTTCACCGGGTCAAATTTTTGTTTATTTCCTTAATACACCATCCGCACCTTTATCGTCTCTTTCACTTCCTTTAAAAGCTGCACTGCTTTTTTTGAAAGTGCCTTGTCCACATCCAGCACCACATATCCAATCTGTTCATTGGTTTTTAAATATTGACCAAGAATGTTGATTTCATGTTTGCTCAATTGTGTATTTATTTGGCTGAGTACACCGGGTACATTTCTGTGAATATGCAAAATTCGATGCGTTCCCTCCTGCTGTGGTAAAGCCAGTTCAGGTACCGTATGTGAACCAATAGTTACACCACGTTCTAAATAATGTACGAGTTTATTGCTCACATCTTCGCCAATATTTTCCTGTGCCTCTTCTGTACTGCCGCCAATGTGGGGCGTAAGAATTACATTCGGCAAATCCTGCAGCGGCGTTTGAAAACGATCACCGTTCTTTTCCGGCTCCCATGGAAAAACATCTATAGCTGCACCGCTGATGACCCCATCAATCAATGCTTTGCGCAGCACTTCTAAATCCACTACTTCACCACGGGCATAGTTGAGCAAAATGGATCCTTTCTTAAAAAATTTAATGGTGTTTTTGTTGATGAGATTTTTCGTTTGAGCTGTTTCTGGCACATGCAATGTAACTACATCACTTTGCTGTAACAAATCTTTGAGGTGTTTTACCTGTAGTGCATTTCCCAGCGGCAATTTGGTCACCACATCAAAATAGAGCACTTTCATGCCCAGTGATTCTGCCAGCACACTCACCTGGCTGCCGATATTTCCATAACCCACAATACCCAGCGTTTTACCACGCAGTTCATAACTCCCCTTTGCTTCCTTCATCCAGATGCCTTCATGGGCTGCTTTATTCTTATCAACAATTCGGCGAATAAGTATGATGCTTAAGCCTATCACTAACTCTGCCACACTTCGTGTATTACTGTATGGCGCATTAAACACCACCACTCCTTTTGAAGTGGCTGCTTTCAAATTCACCTGATTTACACCTATGCAAAAACAGCCAATAGCCTGCAGTTTATCTGCAGCATCCAAAACTTTTTGTGTGATTTGTGTTTTGGAACGTATGCCCAGTAAATGTACATTTTTGATTTCCTGAATAAGTTCTGCTTCACTTAAAGCACCGCCTAACTTTTTTACACTTACATAGCCGCTTTCTTTTATGTGTGCTACTGCCTTTTCACTGATGTTTTCCAGTAACAGGATATTGATCTTTTCTTTGGGATAACTGGTTGATTTTTTTTCTGCCATTGTTGATTGTTTGCTTATTTTGCATTGCAAATATACTTGTACCGTTATCAAATAGAAAAACCAATGCTGCGGAAACTCGTTTGGATAATTTTTGCGTGCACATTATTCGCCTGCAGTTCCGGTAATACTGCAAAAAAACCGGAAGAGGATTCCCTTCATTACTACCCCACCACACCCCGGGTAATCAGTAAATCACAGTTCAGGGAATTGTTCAGAAAAATAAAACTCTTTTACGATACCTCTTTAATACAAACAGGTTTTAACGGAGGGTTTCTTGTTGCAAAGGGAGGAACCGTTATTTATGAAGCATATAATGGCACAGCACATTTGAAAGGCACAGACAGTATCAGCAAAAACACATCATTTCACATAGCATCTACAAGTAAAACATTTACAGCATCCGCCATTTTATATTTAATTGAAAAAGGAATGCTTGGTTTAAACGACAGTATCCAAAAATTCTTTCCATCTTTTCCATATAAAAACATTTCCGTAAAAACATTGCTATGCCAACGCAGCGGCCTGCCCAATTATATGAATGCAATGGAAGAATCAGGATGGGATAGAAAAAAAATTGCATCAAATACCGATGTGCTCAACTTTTTCATCAGTAATCAGCCGAAATTATTATACCCATCAGGTACAAGGTTTCATTATTCCAATACCAACTTTGTGCTGCTGGCATTAATCATTGAAAAAGTAAGCGGCAAAACGTATGGCAACTTTTTAAACGAATTTTTTTTTATACCCCTGCAGATGAGAGACACGTATGTATACACGCATGCAGACAGTGCAAGGGCCACCCCTTCTTACCGGTGGAACGGAACCAAAGAAGCGTATACGTGGATGGATGAAACAGTGGGTGATAAAAACATCTACAGTACACCAAGGGACCTCTTAAAATGGGACCGTGCATTGTACGGAAATCAACTGCTTTCTCAAGCCATTAAAGATTCGGCATTTAAACCTTACAGTTTTGAAAAACCCGGCATTCACAACTATGGACTTGGTTGGCGCATGTACACACTGCCTCAAAATAAAAACATCGTTTATCATAATGGATGGTGGCATGGAAACAATTCCTGTTTTTACAGGGTTATTACAGATTCATTAACAATCATTATTCTTGGAAACAAAATGAATCCAAATATTTACAGAGTAAAACCATTGATTGAAGCCACTACAGAACTCAGCTTCAGTTATGAAGATGAACAGAATTAATTAGGTATGGTACTGATGCTTTTTATTGGGGAGTAAATTCTCTTTTGCCCATTCAATTTTTCCGGCAAAGGTTTTCTTCCTTACTGTACACGCTGTTATTAAACAATGCGGGCAACTGATTTCCAGACAGGGATCAGTATGAATAAAAAATTCAATACTTTTTGAACCGTGAGTATTTTGATTGAGCAACTCATCCATTTCTGATATTTCTTTATGCACCTGCTCTAAGGTAAAATAGTAAGGCAAGGTAACATGACAATCCACATGAAAATTGTTTCCATACCGTTGAATCCGCAGGTTATGTACATCAATCCATTCATCCCGCCTGTTTGTTTTCAGATGAGTTATCATCTCTTCGATTACTTCTTCATCTGTTTCATCCATTAAACCACGAATAGCTTTTCTGGATAATTTACTGCCTGTAAAAATAAGCAGGGCAGCTGCAATAACTGAAGCCAGTGGATCAATCCACTTTAAACCGGTAAGACTTATCAAAAACAAAGCAGCAATTACTCCAATACTTGTGTAGCCATCGCTTAAAATGTGATGTCCGTTACCTTTTAAAGTAATACTGTTTGCCTGTTTTCCTTTAACCAATAAAAAATAACCCAGCAAAAAATTAGCAATGCCTGCCCCAATAGAAAGATAAATACCTGTATGTAATTGCTCCACTTCTTTTGGATAAATAAAATACAGGATAGCCTGCACTAAAATTCCCATACCGGCTATAAAAATCATCCCTCCTTCAAAGCCGATGGAGAAGAATTCAACTTTACCATGACCATAAGGATGATTCTCATCCCTGGGCTTACCTGCAAGGTAAATACTATACCACGCAAATGCAGCTCCTGCAACATTGATAATGGATTCCAGGGCATCTGAAAGTATAACAAGCGAATGTGTAAAAAGCCAGGCAGTAAACTTAACAGCACATATAAGTGAGCTTATAAAAAAAGACAAACGGATATAGGTTAATTCACTTCTTTTCATGTAAGGTAATGCCGTTGGGTAAAAAGGTTCAAATGGTTAAGCAAGTTAATGAAATACCATTCATATAATATGACTTGTGTTGCTTAAAAAAAATAAGGCTTCCGATACGAATCAATTATAAAACAACACATATATTCCTTATTTTGCACGAAACTAATCTTTCATTGATTATGAGAAAATTCATTCAACTGCTGACAGTTGGGCTTTTACTTTGTTTCGGCCTTTCTGTTTCAGCTCAGCAAACCATCAGCGGCTTAGTAACTGATGCGGCTGATAAAACCCCTCTTCCTAATGTATCAGTTAGGGTTAAAGAAACCAAACAGGGTACTACTACAAACAGTGCCGGTTATTTTACCATTAAAGCAAGCCAGGGACAAACCCTCATTTTCAGTTTCGTAGGGTTTGGAACCATTGAAATGAAAGTTGGCAGCTCTGCCACTATGAACATTGAATTGGTAAATGATGAAAAGAAATTGGGAGAGGTTGTGGTTACAGCCTTAAACATCCGCAGAAACAAAAATTCCGTTGGTTACAGTACAGCAGAAGTGAAAGGTTCTGAACTGGCGCAAACCAATCGTGAAAATATTTTCACTTCACTTGCCGGTCGTGCACCGGGTGTAACAGTTACTCCTACTTCAGGTGCTGTAGGTGCATCAGCACAAATTGTATTAAGAGGTTTTAATTCTGTAGGGTTGAGTAACCAGCCTTTAATTGTTGTAGATGGTGTTCCGTTTAACAATGAAACCTTTAACCAGGGTAGCCTTGTAAGTGATTTACCCAACCGTAATCAGGATTACACCAACCGTGGTGCAGACATCAATCCTGAAGACATTGAAAACATGACCATTCTAAAAGGTCCTGAAGCAGCCGCTCTTTATGGTGTATTGGGCGCCAATGGTGCCATTTTAATTACCACAAAAAAAGGTAAAGGCGGAAAAGGCAGAATTACATACGATTACAATACCCGTTATGATGTAATTAACTACAATCGCATGCCGCAAATACAACGGGTATTTGATCAGGGCACCAATGGAATTCTTGATGTGGCCGTGCGTACAGGTTTTGGTCCACGCTATGCACCCGGAACCGTTTTTTATGATAACGTACGAAACTTTTTTGAAGTAGGACGTTTAGAGCGACATAACCTTTCGTTAGAAGGTGGGTCTGACAAAACATCCTATCGCTTCAGTGGTCAGTATACTGATCAAAAGGGTACAGTGCCAACAACCAGTTTTAAACGTTTAAACCTCCGTTTAAATTCCTCTACCAGAATTCTGGATAAGATTGATGTATCTTCTTCCTTTGCCTATTTTAATACAGTTACCAACAAACCTTCCAGAGGAGATGGTGGATTGCTGTTAAACCTGTTGCAATGGCCTGTGGATGATGATGTAAGAAACTTCCAGAATCCGGACGGCAGTAAACGTAACGTACAACAAAATCAGTTTGCAGCAGAATTAGATAATCCTTTATGGGAGTTAAGAAATAACCGTTTAAGTGATCGTACCAATCGTTTTACAGCAGCTATTACGTTCAACTCAGATATTACTGATTGGTTGAATGTTAATTTACGTTTTGGTTCAGATTTTTCTGCTGACCAGGGTAATATTTTTACGCATCCTCAATCATTTGCCAACTCAGGATTTGCCGGATTTGGCCGGGGCCGCATTGAAAATTACAGCAACAACAATCTACTTTTAAACTATTTAGTTGTTGTTTCTGCCAATCACACATTTGGAAAGTTAAAAACCACACTTCGTGTTGGTAATGCTTTGGATGATACAAGAAGATTTACCAGCAGCCAGCGTGGCGATAGCTTATTTATACCTGATTTTAATAGTTTGGATAATACAAATCCTACGTTTCAGCGTTTACGCCAGCGTAACCAGTTAAGAAGAATTATTGGTGTGTTTTCTGAATTATCATTGTCATACAATGATCTATTGTTTGTTTCTCTTGCAGGCAGAAACGATTGGGCATCACCACTTCCTCAGCAAAACAGATCATTCTTTTACCCTACAGGAAGTACATCCTTTGTAATTACCAATATTAAAGGAGTAAAAGAAGCTACTAAATCATGGCTGAGTCTTTTCCGTATAAGGGCTTCACTGGCACGTACTAACAGGTTTCCAACGCCCTATCAAAACCAGGCAGCCTTCCTTTCTCAGTTAACATCAGGCGGTGGTTATGCCTTTGATTTCTTTGCGCCCAACCCTGATTTAAAACCTGAGAAACAAAGTACGTATGAAACAGGTTTTGAAGCCCGTTTCCTGAATGGCCGCATCGGCATAGACTTTGCATATTATAACACCGTTGTAAAAGATCAGATAGGTCAGTTATTACGCTTGAGCTACGGAAGCGGCTTTGTACTCAATACACAAAACTTTACTGATACACGCAACTGGGGTACTGAAATACAATTAACCCTTGTGCCTATAAGAACAAAAACAGTAAACTGGACCGCAACGTTTAACTATAACCGTATGCGTAACCGGGTAGAACGCATGCCGGCCAATCTTCCAGAATTTTATGTATCTGATACATGGATTACCAACTCCAGAGGTAGCATGTTCCCCGGCAATACTACAACAGCAATTGGTGGTCAAACCTATGTTCGTAACAACCAGGGACAAATTGTAATTGATCCTAATTCCGGCTTACCTCTTGGTTTTACTACAACGCCATATGTAAAAACAGGTGAACGTTTACCTAATTACACAGTGGGCTGGAACAACCAGGTTACCATTAAAAATTTCAACATCAGCGTTTTGTTTGATATAAGAAGAGGTGGAGATATTTTCAATGTAAATGAACTGCGTTTAACCCGCCAGGGATTGAGTATGCGTACTGTTGACAGAGAAACACCACGCACTATTCCGGGTGTATTAAATGATGCCAATGTTAATAGTGCCAATCCTACACCTAATACAATTTCTGTAACACCCATGTTCAGACAAGCATACTGGAGTTCTTTGCCAGAAGATGAATTTATTGAAAGAGATATTAACTGGTTGCGTTTGAGAGACGTTACTATTGGCTACAACCTTCCAAAGAAGTTGTTTGGAAAGGTGAAAGCCATCAATTCAATAAATGTTTATGCTACCGGCACAGACTTATTCCTCATCACCAACTATTCAGGCGCAGACCCGTTAACCAACGCCAATACACCGGCAACTCCGGGTGTAGGTGGTTTTGGATTTGACTTTGGAACTGTACCATTACCCAGAACATTTTTGTTTGGTGTAAGAGTAATATTTTAATCAATCTTAAAAAGAAGTAGTATGAAAAAAATATGTTCAATAAAATCAATCATCCTGCTGTTACTGATTGTTGTTGCGGGTGCAGGCTGTAAAAAATATTTAGAAGACGCTTATCTGGATCCTAACAGACCCGTAAATCCAAACGTTGAAACCCTGCTGGCACCCATTGCCAATAACTGGGCCAGAGGTGTAACTTTTGACTCACGCTTTATAGGAAAATACATTCAAAACTTCAGTGATGCATCCGGCTTAAACAATGTGTGGGACCAAATGGGATGGGATAGAAATATTACCAACGGTACTGCAGGTGGTGAGGTGTGGCGCCAGCATTACTGGCAGGTAGGCTCTACACTTAAATATATGATTGAAGAAGGTAAGCGTACTGAAAAATGGGATTATGTGGGCGTTGCCTACGCTATGTTTGCATACAGCTGGCAAACAGCAGGTGATATGTATGGCGACCTGATTGTGAGCCAGGCGTTTGATAATACCCGTCTTACTTTTGATTTTGAATCACAATTTGAAGCTTACAAATTAGTATTTCAATATTGCGATAGTGCCATCAAATACCTTCAAACGCCGGGTGTAAGAGTGCGGTCAAACAGTTTACTGCCGGGAGACCAATGGATGTATGGAGGTAATGCACAACGCTGGTTACGTTTTGCCTATGGTGTAAAAGCCAGAAATTTTCATCGTTACAGCATGAAATCATCAGGTTACTCTGCTGACAGTGTAATTCGTTATTGCGATTCCTCTTTGAGAAGCGCTGCAGATGATTTAACAATTAAGTTTGCAGGTGGTGTATTAGATGCCAGTAGTTTTTATGGACAGATAAGAGGCAATTTAGGTGCGTTCCGCCAATCAGAATATATAGTTGGATTAATGAATGGTACCCTTGCTCCCTTTAACGGTGTTCAGGATCCAAGGAGAGGAAATATGCTGTGGCCCAGTTTAGACAGTCAGTTTCGTGGAGTGCCCATAGCAACCAATGAAGTTACTGCAGTGCCTATTAATCAACGGGTACGTAATCCATTTGGTTCTGTAGGTAATACAATACCTACAATAGATACCGGAAGATATGTTTGGAGAAATACGGCTGAATTGCCTGTTTTAACCTATGCTGAAATTCAATTCCTGAAAGCTGAAGCTGCCTTAATCAAAGGAGACAGAGCAACAGCATTAACAGCTTACAGAAATGGAATAGGCGGGCATTTTGATTTGCTTTCTACACGTTTTCCGGGAAGTGGCACAACTGATGCTAATTTCTTCCGCTTTACTCCGGCTCAACGCACAGCATACTTAGCTAATACTGCAGTAGTACCCACTGATCCAAATCAGTTAACACTGGCAATGATAATGACTCAGAAATATATTGCCCTTTACTTTCATGGGTTTATTGAAACATGGGTGGATTTGAGAAGATACAATTATACAGCCCCTGCTTACCCAAGCTTTGCAGCACCCACAGCCAATCTGTTTGCAGATAACGGCGGCAGATTAGTAAACCGTCTGCGTCCCCGTATGCAGGTAGAATTTCAGTGGAATGCAGCGGCTTTAGAAAAAATTGGCGGCTTGCAAATTGATTATCATACTAAACCCGTTTGGTTTCAAATTCCTTAAACTTATTTTTATGAAGAAAACAATATATTTTGTTACAACAATTCTCACGGCCGTAATCATGATTACAGGCTGTGAAAAAAACGACCTTGCAGATTTTGCTGCTGAACGATATGTAGACCGTGAGCGAAATACAATGGTTCGTTTCATCCATGCTTTTTCTTCCAACAGTATTAATACAGCTTCTCCTGTTACTGCTACTACACCTCCGCCCGCATTTAGCTTTTTTGTAAATGGAGCCAGGTTAAATGCTTTAACAATAGCAGGCACATCACCCTCCAACCTTACGTTTTATTTTGGAGCTTTTCCCGGTGTAAATACAGCTTCACCTACTACAAATGGTACAAATGGTTCACTCAATACAGGTGGTGTGGCTGCCAGTACCATTGTTCCGGACTATGCTGTTTTTCCGGGTGGTGTTTCAAGAGTAGCTGCAGTACTTAACCGCTTAACAGGTGCATCTCCTGCAGATACAGTAATCAGTGGTACGTTTAATTTAGAAAACGGCAAACGTTATTCATTAATTGCCGGGGACACCATCCCTAACCAGCGCTTTTATTTATTTGAAGACGTATGGACTGTACCTGATCAAGGTAATTTTCAGATAAGAATAATTAATCTGGCACCCAATGTTACACTTTCATCCGTTGATATCTATTCCAGAAGAAGAGGTGCCTATATTACCACCGGCCTGCCATACAGGTCAAACACGCCCTATCTGGAATTTCCGGTAAGAGGCACTTTAGGTCTTACAAATGATACACTGGAAATCAGATCCGGCGGCACGCCCACAATCCTCGCTCAATTCAATGGCTTCTTTCCTGTGAGCCAGCGGGTATACACATTTGTTGTAAGGGGCATGAGTAATTTGCCATCAAGCAATGTGCGTTCACTGGCCATGGCAGGTTATTTAAATCGTTAACTGTTTGTTTTAATATTATTGAAAGGTCTCCCGTTAAATGGAGACCTTTCTTGTTAATTTAGCATCTGATTATTATGAGAATAACCACGTTTCTATTATTGTTAGTTATCACTTCGTCATTACGGGCACAAATAAGCCCTGCGCAGCAGTATGTAAAAAACCTCGATTCATTTTACCGATTTACCCCATATGAAAAAGTATTTCTGCATACTGATAAGGAATGGTATTTCCCCGGAGAAACAATATGGATGAAGACCTATGTAACCGTTGACAATGAACCGAATGAACTTAGCCATATAGTTTATGTTGATTTATCTGACAGCAAAGGAAACATCATTGAAAAAACAAGATGGCAATTAAAACAGATGCATGCCAAAGGTGATATTTATTTGTCCAAATATCTTGCGCCCGGCAGTTATATACTCAGAGCCTACACATTATTTATGCTCAACACCCCTGAAGTAATTGATGAAAAAATCATCACCATCATATCAGACTCTACTACAAGAAACAAACCCGACTCATCTGGTTTTCAGCCCCATTTATACATTTTACCGGAAGGTGGTACTATGGTATTGAATCTTACCTGCAGGGTTGCATACAAAATTACATTACCCAACCAACTGCCTTTACAGGAAACAACAGTACGGGTAACTGATAATGACAATACTGAAATCTTTAAAGGGAAACCCATGCATGATGGAATGGGCTTTTTTTCCTTTACACCACAAACAGGCAAAAGTTATAAACTAAGTTTTGATGTTAATGGAGTTAACTACACCCGCAACTTACCTCCTGCAGAAAAAGAAGGTGTGATAATGGAAATAAACAACACACATCCCAATAAAATTTTTGTTTCGGTACAAACAAATAATAATACAAGTTATCCTTCAGTGATAGTAATGGCGCAAATGAATGGTGTAACCGTGTATGCCCAAAACTATAATTTAAGTGAAGGCAGCAGCGGAGGTGCTATTGATAAAAGCAAATTGCCAAGTGGCATAGTAACCATAACCTGTTTTAACAGCAGCATGCAACCATTGAGCGAACGTGTGATCTACAACAATAAATATCTTTCCAGAGACCCTTCATTCACCATGAAGAGTTTAAACACAGGGGTTAAAGCTAAAAATGAATTTGCAGTTGGCAACTTACCCGACAGCGCTTCACTTTCCATTGCCGTTACGGATGCCGATGAACCCGAAACACCCTACAGCAATCACAACATCATCACCTATCTCATTATGGGCAGCGAAGTAAAAGGCTATGTACACAACCCTGCTTACTACTTCAGGAAAAAAGATTCAGCTACAGCCGCTCATCTTGACCTTGTGATGCTAACCAACGGATGGCGCAGGTTTAAAACAGAAGATGTGGTACGTGGTAAAATGCCCAATATCAAATACTATCCTGAAACAGGTATTTCCATTACCGGAAAAGTAAAAGATCAGTTTCGCAAAAAATTAAATACCGGCGGTGTAGTAAATGCAATTATTAAAACAGAAGACTCCACTACTATTTACACCGATGCTGTTTTTGCAGAAGATGGAAAATTCATCATCAGCGGTCTTGATTTCAAGAAAAAAGCGAAAGTATTTCTCAAAGAAATTCCTGAGCATAAAGGATTAACAACAGCATTGGAAGTAGATCCTGTTTACATTGATACATTTAAACAGGTCTATCATATTAAACATCAGCTTTACAAGTTAAAAGTAGATTCTTCTGCTGTAGTGCGTAACCCCATGGCTGCAAAATTTGAATATAAAAAAACAAACCCCAATGAACTGGCAGAAATCATTATTACAGGAAGAGCTAAAAGCAAAGAACAACAATTAACGGATGAGTATGCTACAGAACAATTTAAATCATCTGAATACACCTATGTACTGGACAGCAATACATCCTACAACAACATCTGGCAATTTTTACAGGCAAATGTTCCGGGCATAAGTATAGGAACAGGCCTTGACCCCAATGTAAACTTCAGCAGAAATACAGGTATAAGAGACGCCAGCACGGGTGCTGATAATACGTTTGTTGAAGATGTAAACGGGGGCAAAAGTTCCATCGCTTTTTTCCTGAATGAAATACTGGTACCCATTGAAACCATTTCAGATTTACCGCCCAAAGATGTAGCACTTATAAAAGTAAACCGCAACCCGAGCATTGGTTTAAATGCCATGCATGGAAGTATTTTTGTTTATACCAAAAAAGGATACGATAAAAACAGCAGCAATAACCGGATGATTACAGGATACGGTGCAGCAAAAGAATTTTTCAATCCTGTATATGAAACGCCTGATTCAAAAACGGGCAGTGATTACAGAAGCACCCTCTACTGGAATCCTGAACTTAAAATTGTAAACAAAGAAGCGAAAATTCATTTTTATAATAATGACATCAGTAAGCGCTTTCGGGTTATACTTTGCGGACTGGACAGTGATGGTTATCCTATTTATCTGGAACGTATTATTGAATAGCTAAGCCACATTTCCAAAAAACAAATAAGCAAGCAGGATAGATGTAATGATGCCTACTAAATCTGCAAGTAACATTGCTCCTACTGCATAACGTGTGTTCTTTACAGCCACAGAACCGAAGTACACGGCTATTACATAAAACGTGGTATCACTGCTGCCCTGTAAAATACAGGCCAATCTTCCTGCAAATGAATCAGGACCATGAGTGGTCATGGTATCAATCATCATTCCACGTGCACCACTGCCACTTAATGGTTTGATTAAAGCTGTGGGCAATCCATCCACAAAACGTGTATCAGCTCCTATCCATAAAAACAGCTGTTTCATACCATTGATAACAACATCAAACGTGCCGCTGGTTCGTAATAAACTAATAGCTACTAACATGCCTACTAAATAGGGAATAATGCGTACTGCCGTTTCAAATCCGCCTTTAGCCCCTTCAATAAAGGCATCAAACACATTTATCTTTTTATACAATGCACCAATTACGATAGCAATGAAAATAAAAAGAATCAATCCGTTACTCAATACACCGGAAAATGATTGCAAACCTTTTGTATCCAGATTTACCAGGTATAAAACCAATGCAGCTATCACGGCTGAAATACCAAGTACCCACGCCAGTATCACCGGTTGCAATACATTAATTTTTTGTTTAAAGGAAACAATAAACATAGCAGCCATGGTAGCAGCAAATGTGGCTACCATACAAGGCACAAAAATATCCGTTGGGTTTTGTGCTTTGAGTGCAGCACGTGCGGCAATGATGGTTACGGGAATCAAAGTAAGACCACTTGCATGCAAACACAAAAACATCAACTGCGAATTACTGGCCGTTGCTTTATTTGGATTTAACTCCTGCAAACTTTCCATGGCCTTTAAGCCAAAAGGTGTAGCTGCGTTGTCAAGGTTTAAAAGATTGGCACTAAAATTCATCATCATGTGTCCAAATGCCGGATGACCTTTGGGCACTTCAGGAAAAATGCGTGTAAAAAAAGGACTGATGATACGGGATAAAACATTGATACCTCCGGCCTTTTCTGCAATACTCATAAAACCCATGAACAAAGCCAGAATCCCAATTAAACCAATGCAGATATTGATAGCATCTTTGCAGGTATCAATAATCCCATTAGCACTTTGTACTTTCATGAGTACCAATTCTCCATCTGCTATTTTGTATGTTATTTTATTTTCAGTCACACGGGCTACAGTATCTAAAGCCCTTAGAATCGTTGCATCAGCCGAAGCAAGCGGCATCTTCTTAATCTCAAGCGTATCGCCATTTTTACCAATGACCATGGAAGAAAAAATTTGCTTCTCCCCTGTTGCGGGCAAATATTTAAACAGCGCAACTAATACTGCTGCAATGATAAACGCACTCCAGATTCTGCTTAAAGCCATATGAAGAATTTAATTTCCGGATTGAAGATTGCAGATTTTTTTCTAATTGCCAAAAGCATTTTACAGCCTTTGCTGCCAACTGCTGAACACCTATCTTTGCGCCCGATTTGGGAACAGGCGCCCGTACTGCTGAAGAGAATTACTCGGCGTACAAGGGTGCGACGCAAATACGCTCAACAAACGCACTATTGCCTGTTTCAAAAATCTAAAATCTAAAATCTGGAATCAATCATGGGTTTAAAAGCAGGAATTGTAGGGTTACCAAACGTAGGAAAATCAACATTATTCAACGCTGTAAGCAATAGTGCCAAAGCACAGGCAAGTAACTATCGTTTTTGTACCATTGAACCCAATGTGGGTCTGGTGGATGTGCCGGATGAACGTTTGGGAAAATTAGCTGAGCTGGTAAATCCGGAAAAAATTGTACCCACACAAATTGAAATTGTAGATATTGCCGGGCTGGTAAAAGGTGCCAGCAAGGGCGAGGGATTGGGTAATAAATTTTTGGCCAATATCCGTGAAGTGGATGCCATCATTCATGTGATTCGTTGTTTTGAAGATGAAAATGTATTGCGTGAAGAAGGGGCGATTAACCCTGTGAGTGATAAAGAAATTATTGATACTGAATTGCAGTTGAAAGATCTGGAAACAGTTGAAAAGAAAATTCAGCGTATAGAAAAAGCAGCACGGGCCGGTGATGCTAAAGGAAAAGCGGAGCTGGAAGTATTGCTGAAATGTAAAGCACATCTGGAACAGGGAAAGAGTATCCGTTCACTGGATTTAAACAGTGCTGAACTGCCTGCCATTGCTGATTGCTTTTTATTAACTGCCAAGCCTACACTTTATGTAGCCAATTTGGATGAAGCCAGTATGCATACCGGTAATAAATATTCAGAGGCATTAATAGCTGCCGTAAAAGATGAAGGTGCCGAAGTGATTGTAATGAACAACAGTATTGAAGCACAAATAAGTGAAATGGAAGACCCTGATGATAAGCAGTTGTTTATGGACGAATATAAAATGACAGAGCCGGCATTAAATCGTCTTATCCGTTCAACATATCATTTACTCAATTTACAAACCTATTTCACAGCCGGTGTGCAGGAAGTACGTGCGTGGACCTTTCACAAAGGCTGGAAAGCGCCGCAATGCGCCGGTGTGATTCATACAGATTTTGAAAAAGGGTTTATCAAAGCCGAAGTTATAAGTTATGATGACTACATTACCTACAAAACAGAAGCTGCAGCCCGTGAAAATGGCAAATTAAGAATAGAAGGCAAAGAATACCCGGTAAAAGATGGAGATGTGATGCATTTCAGATTTAATGTGTAACAGAAATCATTTAACGATTACATGCAGGTAAGGAAGTTTTGATGCAGTAACAGCCATTGTATTGTGCTGGGTAAAATTAAACTGACTCAAATCACAACAGGCATTTACATTTTTATTATAACGAAAGAAAAAAGAATCTGTAATTGTTCCGTTCAATTGCAGATAATAAACTGAAAAACGTTCATTTACCGAAAAGGACGTAATAGCCAGTGTATCACCAAAAAAACGGAAACCTCTTGAAATATCCTCTAAAGATGATGCATTAACACGCTTTGCTTTTATCCTCAATTGTGATGAATCATACACTTTAAAGGCTCCGGTGAGTAAATCCTTATTAGCATTATTGGATAAGCGAAAACCAAACAGAGGTACATCTGTGCCGGTACATCCTGAATCATTACAACGCTTTCCGCAACTTTCAGTAATACATGCAATAAAAAAGAATACGATTAGAACAATACAATACTTCATATCACAAAAATAAATCGATTAGTATAAAAACAGATGGTAATTTTTTATTGGTTACTATACTATCTCACAAAACTTTTTTCTTCGTTTTGCTCTTTAAAACAAACTGGAGAAGAACAGAAAGAACAATAACCGCCACAGCTCCTATCACATTCAGCCATAAAAAAGAAACAATTTTAAGGTAATAGGTACCAATAACAATTACTTCAGCAAGTAAAGCAGCAATAAATACAGCATCTGCTTTTACATTCTTTAAATAGAACGCTACTAAAAAGATGCCAAGTATGGTTCCGTAAAACCAACTGCCCAGAATATTAACTGCTTCAATTAAACTATTGCCAAGGCTGTAACTGAAGAATGCCACTACAATACAAAACAATCCCCATAGTAATGTATAGATTCGCCCCCATTTGTATTCCTGTTCAGCACTCAATTGTGCAGTAGAAAACTTTTTATGAAAATCAATCATGGTGCAGGAAGCTAAAGAATTTAATGCCGCAGCAATGCTGCCCCAAGCAGCCAGAAAAATAATGGCAATTACCAGCCCTACCAATCCGGTGGGCAACACATCACTCACAAAATACAGAAACACATAGTTGGCATCTTTGGTATCAGCACCGGGACTTGCTTTTTCAATCATCGTCTTTACTTCCTTGCGAATTGCATTACTCTCTTTTTCCTGCAATTGCAATTGCGTTCTGTATTCATCAATCTTTATTTCATTCTTTTCTTTTACGGCTACTGACAATTGGGCCACTGTTTGCTGCTTGTTTTGCTGTAACAATTCATACCGTGTTTGTGCAGCAGAGTAAGCACCGGCATAACTGCTTTTCAACACTGTTTCTTCCTGCAAGCGGTTAAATGAAAGCGGTGCATTAAAAAAAGCGTAGTAGGCAAACACCAAACAACCAATCAGCAAAATGCAAAACTGCAAGGGAATTTTTACCAACCCGTTCATCAGCAAACCCAATCTGCTTTCTCTGGTATCTTTTGCCGTTAAATATCTTCCTACCTGACTTTGATCAGTTCCAAAATAGCTCAGTGATAAAAAGAAACCGCCAATAATTCCACTCCACAAATTATATTTATCTGTCCAGTTAAATCCTTTTTCAGTGAAGCCTGTTGTGATGGCATTGAGTTTACCTGCTTTACCTGCTACATGTAAGGCATCAGTAAAACCTACGCCACCGGGCAGTGATTTCAAAGCGTACCATCCTGCCAGAAACATAGCTATATAAATGATGATGAATTGCAGTTGCTGAGTATAAGCCACAGCTTTAGCTCCGCCACTTACAGTATAAATAATCAGCAATCCTCCCATTACAATATTGGTGATATATATATCCCAACCCATCATGCTGTGGAGTATGAGTGATGGTGCTAAAATGCTGATGCCTGTACTAAGCCCTCTTGAAAATAAAAACAGAAAGGAAGTGAGTGTTCTTGTTTTAAGATCAAACCTTGTTTCTAAAAATTCATAAGCTGTAAACACTTTCAATTTGTTGAACAGTGGTACAAAGGTGATGCTCACTACTATCATGGCCAGTGGTAATCCAAAATAGTTTTGAATAAAACCCATTCCATCAGTATAAGCTTGTCCCGGTGCAGTTAAGAAAGTAATAGCACTCGCCTGTGTACCCATGATACCCAGCAATACTAAATACCACGGCATTTGACGGTTACTTAAAAAATAACCCTCCAGATTTTTGTTGGTCCTGCTTTTGTAAATGCCATATGCTATTACACCCAGCAGCGTAACACAAAGTACTATCCAATCTGTAAGCTGAAAATTCATTTGAAGTTTTGGGTAAAGAAATAAAAAGCAATAATGAGTAACAACCACACTGCTGCTACGGCGATATACCAATTCTTCCAGTTATGATTGTTCGTTGAATTCATTTTATGTTATAAAATTTTGTACTTCTATTGGGCGTTAGTTACGTCGCATGTCGAAGTTAATATTCGGCATCAAGGCCGTAAGCGTCTTGACTCTTGTACGTTTGATAATTCTATTGAGCAACCCACCCCTTTCAATCTTCATTCATGTTTAACACTCTACCGCCCCTCCGTGGAGGGGATAGACAGTTGCTGCTCATCTTATATTATCTTCTTCTTTGGGTTTCATCAAATAACTGATGAGAAAAGTTAAACCAATACCCAGCAGTAAGCCATATGCAATTCGCTTGCTTAAAAAACCAATGAGCAATCCCAAACCCAAACCGATGAGTAAAGTTTTTTCGATGCTAGTTTGTTTTCTATTCTGGTTGCTCATGCCTGTGTAACAGTTGAAATGCTTAATTCCTTTATTTAATTAAAACTTTCCGGCTCTGCTTCCCCCGCCTTTAGGAGAGGGAACGAGGGAGAAGTTTTATTGGGGCTCTTTATCTACTTTATCATAAATCATTGTTTCGCCCGGCTTGGCAATCAAATTGGCAAACAGCCGGTACGCTCCCGGCACTCCCGCAGGCAATTGCCTGAAGAAAGCGATTGCCGAATATACAAAACGTCCTTTACCATAATCAGCTAGAATTAAACTTCCTTTACGTTGTGGCTCACCGGCATCATTCATTCCAAAAATGGATACATAATTGCTGTCCAGTCCATCAGCTTCGTACACACTGCGTTCCTGTACCCATCCGGCAAAATCCTTTTCTGTGATTTTGTTGGGATAGTTTAAGACCGGATGACTTGGTTGCAGAAAAGTAACTTTTGCATCTTCTTCTGTTACACGGTTTCTGGAGATATTAAACGGATAAGGAGCAATCTTAGCTCTAACGGGACCAATTTGATTACTGGTGTTGTATTGAACTAATAATACACCTCCTTCTTTTACATATTGCATTAACGCATCATACGCATTGCTGAGCCATGCATGTACATTATAGGCACGCACACCGGTAACAACAGCATCATATTGTTTGAGGTTATTAAAAGTTAGATCTTTTTCTTCTAAAAATTCAACGGTGTAGCCCATTTGTGTTAAAGCTTCTGCCACTTTATCACCGGCGCCTTTAATGTAAGCTACTTTTTTAGAGGCAATCTTTATATCAGTAACAAATGATTTAATAACAGGTTTATCAAAATAGCTGATGCGTGGAATATGATCATAATTGATTTCATGATAACTGTCACTCCATTTGTTACCATTTTCTTCTACCCAAAAGTTTACATCTTTTGAAAGATTTTCTTTATTCACAGTAATGGGAACTGTTTTTTCTGAATTCACATTCATCACTGAACCTGATGCCCCATTTTTAATTTCAGCTTTTACAACGCCGTTACTGCCCTGCCCTTTCAATGTGGCTTTGGCTGTATTAAAGTTTGTGAAAGAACGAATGTGCAAATTGGCAGTTTTATTTTCTTTGCCGTTTGAAACAAACACACCAGGCTCCGGTTCAAGTGATATTTTTGGAACTACCTGCAAAGGCCAGTATATTTCTCCTTTTACTGGGTCAGTGAACTTATGCTTAACCGGTGTAAAAAAATCAATATTTTCCCCTTCAATATTTACATTAAAATAAGCAATAAAATCATCCTCATTTTCAGATGCTCCTATCATTTTCTGATTGTTTACATTGAATGAACCGGTATTCATTTTCTCAATCAGCCAATAAGGTTGTGAAATGGGGAACTTGTTATTCACAACAATTTTTTCTGCCTTTATAAATGATTTGTTTTTTTCAATTTGTATAGCATCAGTAAATGGTGGATAAAGCGTAAACCCGTCAGTAGAATGTAAAACCCTGTATGTATTGAGTTTAATATTCAAACCACTTCTATTAATCACTGAAATGTTTACTCTTAAACTATCGCCATGTACTGCATGTAAATCGGGTGAGCTTCCCTCAAGCCATAATCCTGCACAAGCCTTGATTAATTCTCTGATTTCAAAAAGCTTGTTGATTTTCAAGTCGCCATCTTTTATATTTTCAATGGTTTTGTACAACTGTATTAAACTTTTTACAGATGCAGACGGATTGGTAAAAGAATATGCAGCAATTATCTTTTCAATCATCTGATTGATTTCTGCACCACCTTCTACCCTGCTCCAATCAGTAACGATGCCTTCCATTACATCATTGGAAGCAGCCTCCCCATTTACCAGTGTAAAATACTCCCAGGACTGTCCTCTTTGCCGGGGCACACCAAAGCCCTGACTCTTGTGCTGACTGCGGCTTTCACTGGCTATCTCACCATAACCTTTTCCAAGTAAAGGATTAAATACACCCACATCTAATTTCATTTGATTTTCAGCAGTTGTATTGGCACCGCCACCAAAATTGAACGTATTCCAGAAAATACGTTTTGTTTTCCATGGTTCTACACCATAACCAAACTGTTCAGGAAAACGTTTGGGATCAGCTGCTGCAGTAAATGCTTCTTGAGCCAGTACCGCAGATGCAGAATGATGCCCATGCCCGGCTCGGTTATCCGGCGGAAAACGGGTGATAATAACGTCTGGTTTAAATTTTCGGATAACCCAAACCACATCACTCAATATTTTTTCTTTGTCCCAAATCTTCAATGCTTCATCCGTGCTTTTTGAAAATCCAAAATCATAAGCACGGGTAAAAAACTGTTCTGCTCCATCAATGCGCCGTGCAGCAAGCAATTCCTGTGTACGAATCAAACCCAGTTCAATTCCCTGTTCATCACCAATTAAATTTTGCCCGCCATCACCACGGGTCATACTCAAATAACCGGTGCGGTACAAGCGTTCTTTACTCATGTAGGCCAGCAACCGGGTATTCTCATCATCAGGATGCGCAGCTATGTACAATACACTTCCGGTTACTTTTAATTTTTTAATGCCCAATAAAATTTCCGAACTGCTGTAAGAAGTGGGTGTTTGTGCAACAGCCACGGTTACATTTACAATGGAAACAAGCAATGCAATTAATCTGTTCATGCTGAAAATTAGTAAGGGCGAAGATAATGGAATGACCGTGAGGCTCTCATCCATTTACATAAAAAATCCCCCGCTGGTGCAGGGGATTAAGAGTTTAACCTTTCGTTTCCGTAAGTTATTTTCCGGAGAGAGAATAGATGGCTCTGAGTATAACAAAAAACCACGTTTCAACGTCCGAAGAGGGCTGCTGACGAAACTAAAAAAACACCGCATTACACAACATCAACTTTCCATTCTCCCAAAAACTGCGGAAGATGATATCATCTGTAAAATAAACAATGCCGCCATTACCCAAATCCTGCACACCAATTAACAACCCATCTTTTAACCGGTCTTTTAACTTATTGCCTACAAACCCAGCCAACTGTGCATCTTTTTTAATCACACCTACATTCCATCCGCTGCCGGGTGTAAAAAATTCATAGATATTATCATCCTGTTTTAAGGTGTAATAAAATTTAGGATATCCAAATGCTAAAGGATGTGAATTATCCAGCTCCACTTTATACACACTGCCGGGAGTAAAGGAAGAAATAAAATCACGTTCACGATTTTCAAAAGACTTTAAAGGATCATAAGGATCTTTACTTTTTTCTTCTTCTGATTTCTTTGATTTTAATCCCCACTCTAATCTTGCAAAAGCACCAACAGCATTTTCCAGAGCTATAACACGACCACCTTTGTTTATCCAGTCTTTCAATTGTTCTGCCTGTGCTTTATCATTAAGGAAACGATAGTTACCATCGGGCATAATGATGATATCGGTTTCACTCCATTTTATTCTGCCAAAATCACTGGCATTAACTAATGACAATGGATAATTCAATTGCGTATCAAAGAAATGCCAGATTTCACCGGCCGCATTTCCATTTACACCATCACCTGTAAGTAACACCACACGCTTGTGCTTGATGGGGTGTACAATATCACTTCCAAAATCACCTCCGCTTTTTACAAAACCTGTACTTACTGCATGTGCTTTTACATCTGCAGCGTTACAGGCATCGGCTACCATTTTCCATAAATTACTGCCAAACTTTGTATTGCTGGTTTTCATTACAATCATACTGCCACGGTCAAAACTTTGACCATCTACTTCAAATGGCGCTTCGCTGTAGCGGAGTGTAACACCTTTCTTCAATAATTCCCCCGCTGCTCTGGCACTTTGCACACCTTCCCATTTAATTACATATGCATATACATCAGCTGCTGTATTAGTTGCAGGAGCAGGTTTTGTATAACTGCCTGCAGCAATCTTATCTCTTGATGCGTAAGCTGTAAGTCCATAGGCGTAGGGTAAACTCCATGCGGTAATATCATAGGTAGCACTATCGCTCAACTTTGATTTGGGCTCCAGCAATACCTGTACCATAGCAGAGCGTGGCTGTAATGAACTTATGACTACATCACCGGCAGCAATAGTAAATGCTTCGTCTTTTCCTGTATGATAATTATATCCTTTGGATGCTGCTGCTGCACTGCCGTATTGAATACCATTTTTATCCAGTACGTCAAGAAAAGCTTTAATCCGCTGTTCGTCTTTAGGAATATTTTTAATCACATAGGTTTTATACTCACCAAAACCTGTACTCACACCACGATTAAAAAAGCTGCGAAATTCAGCCAGCATCTTTGCATTGTTTACACTACTCATTTCTACTGTGCTCATACCCGTTGTGTAATGATGAATGAGGCGATCGTAAAGTGTGAGTGTATCTCCTTCTTCCGTGAGTGCTGTTGTACCACCTGCGGAGTGACCGCCCTGCTCAAAGGTCATTCCAATTGCTCCATTGTATGTGGGATAGGTATCACCATAAGATGGATAAAACAAATCAAAACGCAGTTTGGTAAAGTAGAGCCAGCCATTGGCATCAAAATACTTTGCATGATTTTTTCCGATGATGGTTTGAAAATCTCTTTGCCATGGTGTAATCACTTCATGAAAAGGCTCTGCTGCAGGAGCAAAATAATAAGGTTCATTGATGCCCTGCTCATGAAAGTCTACATGTACATGCGGCATCCATTGGTTGTAGAGTTTTACCCGCTGCTGACTTTCAACCTGCGTTTGCCATGCCCAATCTCTGTTCAAATCAAAATTGTAATGATTGGTTCTGCCACCGGGCCATGGTTCACGATGCTCACGTGTGTCCATCCGTGGATTGGCATGTTTTCCTACAACAGAAGTAAACCAGTTTACATAACGGTCACGACCATCAGGATTAATACAGGGGTCAATAACTACTACCGTATTTTTTAACCATTCTTTTGATTTTGTATTGGAAGGATCAAGCAATGAATAAATGGTGAGCATGGCTGCTTCACTGCTGCTGGTTTCATTACCATGCACGTTATAACTGAGCCAAACAATGCCGGGCGCATTTTCCTGCGGTGCCATTTTATCTCTTGAAAGGTTGGCGAGACGCAAATTATTTTGACGGATGTTTTCAAGATTACCGAGGTTTTCTTCACTTGCTACAAAAGCCACCATGAGTGTGCGGCCTTCATTGGTAAGTCCGTATGACTGAAGTTTCACCTGACGGGGCATGGAGGCGGCTACATGATTAAAATAACTCACCACACGCCAGTGAGGCGTGTACTTACTTCCGAGTTTATAACCTAAAAATTGTTCAGGACTTTGTAATTGTGCTTCTGCTGCTAAAAAACTGAAGCAGAGCATGGCCAATGCAATTATTTTCTTCATATCAAAATTTGAGATGCCGAAAATAGGCAAACAAAAGAATTAGCGAAAGAAAAATGATGGGAGGTGCACTAGAATCATATTGACTGGAATTTGAATCTTATTAGTATTCTCTTTTTTTAATTCACTTCGTTCTCAATACAAAAAAAATCCGCCCCTTTGTGAGAGGCGGACCAATACTTAATACCCATTAACATTCCTTCTTAATTGCCCAGATAACTCTTCAGCGCATTGCTGAAACGGGCTTTTTGAAGACGCTTAATTGCTCTTTCTTTAATTTGACGGATACGCTCTTTTGTGAGGTCATATTTTTGACCGATTTGCTCAATGGTAACTCCATTTTCACCATCCAGTCCAAAATAGGCATTCACAATTTCAGCTTCACGGGGGCTGAGTGATTTTAACACCCTGCGAATTTCATTGCGGAGTGAATCTTTCATCACATCCTCATCAGTATCGTCACTTCCTTCCAGCAAATCGCCCATAGCCACATCTTCTGCCTCGTGCACGGGTGCATCCAGTGATGTGTGGCGGGTGTTGCTCTGGAAAATGTTGTTGATTTCAGTTTCGCTCATTTCCAGGATATCGGCCAGCTCTTCAGTTGAAGGCTCACGCTCATGTTCCTGTTCAAAAGCCATGTAAGCTTTATTGGCTTTGTTGTAGGTGCCAATTTTGTTCTGAGGTAAACGTACCAAACGTCCTTGTTCAGCCAAGGCTTGTAAAATGCTCTGACGGATCCACCATACTGCGTAGGAAATAAATTTAAAGCCCTTTGTTTCATCAAAACGCTGGGCAGCCTTAATCAGGCCGAGATTTCCTTCGTTGATAAGATCGCTCAGAGATAAACCCTGGTGCTGGTATTGCTTGGCTACAGAAACTACGAAACGGAGGTTGGACTGTACCAATTTGTCCAAAGCACGCTGGTCGCCCATTTTAATGCGCTGGGCCAGTGTGGTTTCTTCCTCCGGTGTAATCATTGGGATTTTGGAAATTTCCTGCAAATACTTCTCCACCGCTTGCGAGTCACGGTTGGTAATTTGTGTTGCAATTTTTAGTTGCCTCATGATTGTCTCCTGATTTTTGAATGATTATTACTAAGACAGGGAAATTTCGCCGAAAGTTGTGAAAAACGGGTTAATACATCCTGTAAGTCTGCCTGCAAAGGTAACATACGATTTCCGCTTTTCATAGCCTTCTATCAAAGAAAAGCCAATACAGCTATGTTTCTAACGTTTGCAGTGAACACATCGTATTTTGGTAACATTATGAAATGCAAATTGTTGCTGGCAGAATAATATATTTTGCACATCTTGTGAATTATTTTTTGAAAACTGAAAATTTACAATTAAAAAAGAGGGCTTTTAAAGCTCATTCTACCAAATTGCAATCAGACTAAATATATTATATGAATTGGATTGATTACCGCAGCGATACAGTAACCCTACCCACACCGGGCATGCATGAAGCCATGATGAAAGCACCGTTGGGTGATGATGTATTTGGTGAAGACCCTACTATCAATGCGTTGGAAACCAAAGCCGCCAGGCTATTTGGGATGGAGGCGGCCTTGTTTTGCCCCAGCGGCACCATGACCAATCAGATTGGGATTAAAATGCATACCCAGCCGGGAGATGAAGTGATTTGCGATTTTCTGAGCCATGTGTATCAATATGAAGGAGGTGGTATAGCTTTTAATGCTGGGGCATCAGTTCGGCTATTAACAGGTGACCGGGGCAGGATTGCAGCCGGGCAAGTGCTGGATGCCATTAATCCGGATGATGTACATAAACCCAAAAGCAGTCTGGTGGTACTGGAAAATACAAGTAACCGTGGCGGCGGAAGTTGTTATGAACTTTCTGAAATTGAGGCGATAAGAGCTGTTTGCTCACAAAATAAACTGAAGCTGCACTTAGACGGCGCAAGATTATTTAATGCGCTTGTATACAAACAACAAAGCGCCAAAGACTATGGCCGTTTATTTGATTCCATTTCCATTTGCCTGAGCAAGGGACTTGGCTGCCCCGTGGGTAGTGTACTTATTGGAACAGCAGCAGACATAAACAAAGCCCGACGTATCCGTAAAGTGTTTGGCGGGGGTATGCGGCAGGCAGGAGTACTTGCGGCGGCCGGCATTTATGCGCTGGACCATCATATTGAGCGACTGGCACAAGACCATACACATGCCAAGGAGATTGAAGCGGCACTGCTATCCAACCCTCTTATTGAAAGTGTACTACCTGTTGAAACCAATATCATCATCTTTCAACTGAAGCCTGCAGTTACCGCTGCTGAAATGGTTGATAAATTGAAGGAAAAAGGCATTCTTTGTTTCGCTACCGGCAAACAGACGATTCGGTTTGTAACACATTTGGATGTGAGTGCAGAGATGGTGGAAAGAACAATTGAAATAATTAAACCTCTGTAAAATAAAAATCCCGCCTCATCAGCGGGATTTCTATTGTTAAGCATCTTTCTTTTTCTTGGCACTCTTGGGTGCAATAATCATCAGCATCCGTTTGCCTTCTAATTTAGGCAAGCCTTCCACCTGCCCAATTTCTTTCAAACGCTCGGCAAACTTTAGCAATACCAACTCCCCTCTTTCCTTAAACTGAATTGCACGTCCTTTAAACTGAACATATGCTTTCACTTTATTGCCATCTTTCAAAAAGTTCTCAGCATGTTTTGATTTAAAATCAAAATCATGATCATCTGTATTGGGTGTAAAACGAATTTCCTTTAACTCAGCAGCCTTACTGTTGGCCTTCATTTCCTTTTCCTTCTTCTTCTTTTCGTACAGGAATTTGTTGTAGTCAATGGCTTTACAAACAGGAGGAACTGCCTGTGGAGAAATTTCAACAAGGTCTAAACCCAGCTCCTGGGCTATTTGCAATGCTTTTTGTGTGGGATAAACACCAACTTCCACATTATCGCCCACTAATCGTACTTCGGGCACACGAATCATGTTGTTGATGCGATGTTCTGGTTCTTTACGGGGAACAAAACGTCCCCTTGGAGGTCTGGGAGGAAATGCCATATTTTTTTGTGCCTCCTTCCCCTGATAGGAGGCCCTTACAATTTAATTTTTATAAAACAACTTCAACGGGGAACTGAAGTTTTATCTACGCTCTTTTATTTCTGCTGCTGCTTCAGCTATAAATGCGGCAGCATCCATGGTGCCGGCATCACCTTTACCCTGCTTGCGAACGGCCACTTTGTTTTCATTCATTTCTTTTTCACCCACCACCAGCATGTAAGGTACTTTCATCAACTCTGTATCACGGATCTTCTTACCAATCTTTTCATTACGGTCGTCAATCTCTGCACGAATATCAGCTTTTTTCAAATCATTCAGCAGAGTTTTTGCATAATCCATAAACTTATCGCTGATGGGCAGAATTTTTACCTGCACCGGCGCCAGCCATAAAGGGAACTTTCCGGCATAGTGCTCCAGCAAAAAACCGATGAACCGCTCATGAGTACCCAGCGGTGCCCGGTGTATAATTAATGGAATTTCAGGCTCATTATTCGCATTGGTATAGCTGAGTTTGAAACTGCGGCTCTGTGCAAAATCAACCTGATTGGTAGCCAACGTAAACTCACGGCCAATAGCACTCCAAATCTGCACATCAATCTTAGGACCATAAAAAGCACCTTCACCTTTTACTTCTACAAAAGGAACTCCTGTTTCAATCAATACATTGCGCACCAGCTCTTCTGTTTCTTTCCACAGCTCCGGTTCGTTTACATATTTCTGACCCAGTTTTTCGGGGTCGTGTAAGCTCAGGCGCATCACATATTTTTCGATCCCGAAGATTTTAAAATACTTCAGGTACATATCATTCACCGCTTTAAACTCCTGTGCAAACTGTTCTTTGGTGCAGTAAATATGTGCATCGTTCATGTGCAGGCAACGCACACGCATCAACCCAAACAATTCACCACTCTGTTCATAACGGTAACAGGTACCGTACTCTGCTAAACGATAAGGCAATTCTTTATAGCTCTTCGGTTCTGCATCAAATATTTTATGATGATGCGGACAGTTCATAGCTTTCAGATAATATTTCTCACCATCCATTTCCATGGGAGGAAACATACTATCAGCATAATATGGAAGATGCCCGCTGGTGAGGTACATACTTTCTTTGGCTATATGCGGTGTAACCACACGCTTATACCCTGCTGCCAATTCCGTTTCTTTTGCCAGTTTTTCCAATTCTTCAATAATGATGGTTCCGTTGGGCATCCACAAAATCAAACCCGGACCCACATCATCACTCATAGTATAAATGCCGAGCTCTTTACCCAACTTGCGGTGGTCTCTGCGTTTGGCCTCTTCCAGCATGGCCAGGTGCTCATCCATTTCTTTTTGCGATGGAAATGTTACCCCATATACACGGGTGAGTTGCTTGTTCTTTTCATCACCTTTCCAGTAAGCACCGGCAATTGCTGTGAGTTTAATGGCTTTGATGGCTCCTGTTGAAGGGATATGCGGCCCACGGCATAAATCAGTAAAGTTGCCCTGAGAGTAGAATGTAATTTCACCATCATTGAGATTGCTGAGCAAGTCCAGTTTATATTCATCACCCTTTTCAGTAAAGTATTGAATGGCATCAGCTTTACTCATTTGTTTGCGTACATAAGCATTGTTTTGTTTGGCCAGCTCGTTCATCTTTTTTTCCAAAGCCGCTAAATCTTCCTCAGTCATTTTCTTATCACCAAGGTCCATATCATAATAAAAACCCTTGGGGCTTTCCAATGCAGGGCCCACCCAGAATTTTACACCGGGAAACATATTTTCAACTGCTTCAGCCATAAGGTGGGCCGACGAATGCCAGAAGGTAAGTTGCGCATCTTTATCATCCCATGTAAGCAGTTGGAGCGATGCATCGTTTTGGATAGGACGTGTTAAATCCCAAACATCACCATTCACCTTTGCTGCCAGCACTTTTCTTGCCAATCCTTCGCTGATGCTTTTAGCAATATCCATGGCACTGCTGCCTGCTGCATATTCTCTTACGGCACCATCGGGAAAACTTATTTTAATCATCTGAATCAATCTGTTTTTAAGAGCGGCAAAGGTAGTAAAATGAAGCGCTGCTTCCATGAGTATTTTGAAGCTTCGATGCAATTGGTTTTTGATGTTAACAGGTTTAGTTTACTCTTTTAAGCTGTGGTGGCATCGCATTGCAAATCCCGTCTTTAGTGGGACACTTGTACAAGCCGAACTCTATCCGTCAAAAAACCACCAGTCAATATTAACAAACCATCTTCGCTGCTATCTTTGTGCTTTCTTTAATATTGCAAGTTGATAGTGTACATTATGATGAAGCAAATTTTTTCTGTTATCTTCTTATTAACTTCAGTAAGCCTGTTTGCACAAAAATGGAGCGGGCAATGGAGCGGCAGCTTTGATGAAAAAAGCGACCCCGCTCCCACTGAATATGTTCTGGAAATTGAGGCCAAAGGCAATACGTTTACCGGTACATCCATCACTTATTTTTCATATTACGGAAAAAAATACTATACCATTTGCGAAATAAAAGGAACCATTGACCCCGGCAGCAAAACACTGGTGAGTACAGAAACTAAAGTAATCAAAAAAAATACACCTCCTGAGCAAAATGATTGCCTGCAGATACATACACTCACTTACTTTAAAAAAGGTGATGAAGAACAACTGATTGGTACATGGAAGCCTGCCAACCCGGGTCAGAATTGCGGTACCGGAAGCACTACCCTTTCAAGAAAAGTATTTGTGAAAAATATCGTTACCACACCTCCGCCACCCGCAAACAACATACGCAACAATACAACTTTAAATAAACCCAAAACCACGCCACCTGTTGCCGCCAAAAAACCACCGGTAGCAACAAACAAACCGTTAACCAATACAAAGCCGAATACAACAAAACCCGTAACTGTAAAACCGGCTCCTAAAAAAGATAGTGTTGTAAAATCAACCCCTTCCATCAAGAAGGTGGATGCCGAAGTAAAACCTCAAACCAAACCTGAAAATAAACCGGTAATAGCAGCACCTAAATTACCTAACGGTTTAGAACGCAGAGACAATAAAATATTCGAAACCATAACGATTGAAGAAGAAGAGATTACTGTAAATCTGTATGACAATGCAGAAATTGATGGCGATATCATTACTGTTTTATTCAATGGTGAAGTGGTAGCCTCACAAAAATCATTAACTGATAAACCGATTACACTCAAGTTGAAAGCCGTAAAAGGAAGAGATAATACACTTACCATGTATGCAGAAAATCAGGGACGAATACCCCCAAACACAGCACTGATGCGTGTGCAATGCGGCGATAATTATTACAAAGTATTTTTAAGTGCAGATGATAAAAAGAATGCAAGTGTGGTGTTTAGGGTAAAGTAAGTTTGAATACAAAATAAAAAAATCTCTTTGCCGGCTTAGACAAAGAGATTTTTTATTTAAGGCTAATGCAAACGAGCACCCCGATGATAGAACAATTAAAAAAATCAAGCTTTAACAATATAGCAATTATGAATTTTTAACAAATCAATCCCTTTTCTTCACATTCATTACTGCTTTAACACCCAAACTATCTGCGGCACGCAGCACGGCAGCATATGCTTCCAGCTTGCAGTTTCTGTCGGCATTAATGGAAATCGTGGGCTCTTCACCGTTGGCTTTCTTAGCAGCTATTTTATCTTTAAGTACTGCATACATATCCATAGGCTCGGTGTATTTTGCTTCCACGTAATACCGATTGAATGAGTCAATGGAAACTGCAATGGATTGCTTGGCTGTAGTGTTACTTTTTAACCGTGGCAGGTTTGCTTTGCGTACATTGGGATTTGCCATTGTACTCACAATCAAAAAGAACATGAGTAAAATAAATAAGATATCATTCAATGCATCAGTAAACACCTCACTTTCACCCCTATGTTTTTTTCTTAGTTTCATAAAAGGTAGGTTTTAGCGTGTGGGTTCCTGTAATACATCTAAGAAATCAGCGGCGGCAGCTTCAAGTTTATTTGCAATCTTATCAATCTGCGATTCTAAAATATTATGAAATAAATAAGCGATTAAACCGATTACCAATCCCGCAATGGAGCTGATAAGCTTTGTGTATATACCTCCTGCAATGGTACTTAATTCGTAATCGCCTGTAGCATTAATATTAAAGAAAAGCTGCATTAAACCTACTAACGTTCCTACAAAACCGAAGATGGGCGCTATTTTAGAAACAATGGAAAGCGCATTTACATTTCGCTGCAATTTGAACAATTCCAGCTCCGCTACATTTTCCATGCTGAAGTTGATGGCATCAATGGGTTTACCGATACGCTGAATCCCTTTATCAATCATACGGCCCACAGGGTTATTGGTATTACGTGCAAAATTTCTTGCAGCAGTAACGTTACCACTCAGAATATTATCACGGATGATGTTCATGAAATTATCATCGACCTGTGCAGCTTTTTTAATAGCCATCCATCGCTCTGCAAATACGTATACAGTCAATGCACTGAGGAGCAGCAGCGGAATCATGATCCATCCGGCACTGATAATTAAATCAATTAAATGCAATTGTTTGGGCGCTACGGGTGGAGTTGTGGCTTTTGTAAGCGTATCCACTGCACTTTGCACCTGAAGAAGAAAAAAGTCCATGTCGGTTAAATGGTTTTAATGATGCCTTTTACAGCATTAACAAATGTAGTTGTTGAAGTACTAATTAACGGCCTGTGCTGTTAATTATTTTCCACAGTAACAATTTCGTACCATGTTTCTACTAATTGCTAACTCTTTTGTTATAGGTTTGCAAAAACTTTCTTTATGTTTCTATTCACCATGCCTGATTTTAGTAACCCGGCTATCCTCATCAGCCTTATTACATTAACTTTTTTAGAGATTGTTCTTGGCATTGATAATATTATTTTCATTTCCATTCTTGCCAATAAACTACCACAGGACCAACAGGCCAGGGCACGTAATATCGGTTTAACACTGGCGCTCATTATGCGTATTGGTTTGCTTTTTACCATAACGTGGATGATGAAATTAAAAGACCCGGTAGTTACGATTCCTTTTTTGGATGACCCCACCAATCCCGGCAATAATCTTGCTATCAGCTGGAAAGATGTGATATTGATCCTGGGCGGTATATTTCTTCTTATAAAAAGCACCGTAGAAATTCACAATAAATTAGAACGTTCAGAAAAACCGGCTACTGCAGGTGCCGCAGCTTCTTTTACAGCCGTGATTGTTCAAATCTTATTAATTGATGCTGTGTTTAGTGTAGACAGCATTTTAACAGCCGTAGGCCTTGTAGATAATATCATTATCATGATCATTGCTATGATTGTGAGCATGATTGTGATGCTCATTTTTGCAGGCCCCATCAGCCGCTTCATCAACAAACATCCTTCACTACAGGTATTAGCCCTTGCATTTTTAATAGCCATCGGTATAATTCTGATTGCAAATGGTTTGCATCAGGAGTTTAACAAGGGTTATATCTACACAGCGCTGGCCTTCTCACTTTTTGTAGAAATGATCAACATCAGAATGAGAAGGAAAAAAGAAAATGTACAGTTAAATAATTCAAAAATTCAGGAATAAGAAATTATACTGATTGTTTAAAAAGCGGTTTGTTACAGAACCGCTTTTTTATTGCCGTTTATATAAAACAATTACTTCAACCTTTAAAACAATTTATCTTACTGAATTCTAAACCCTCAACCAACAAAAATGAACTCAACAATTACAGTAAGCGTAACTGTTTATGCGTCTATTGAAAGAGTTTTGGAGTGCTGGACGCAGCCACGCCATATCATTCGCTGGAATAATGCAAGTGATGACTGGTGGACGCTTAAAGCAAGCAACGATCTAACACCCGGCGGAAAATTCAGAAGCACCATGGCGGCAAAGGATGGCAGTTTCAGTTTTGACTTTGAAGGCACTTATGATACAGTAAAAAAACATGAATTGATTGCATATTCCTTGAGTGATGGCAGAAAAGTGAAAATTGCTTTTGAAAAGCAGAATAATGGTGTACTGATAACAGAATCTTTTGATGCTGAAACTGAAAATCCAATTGAATTACAACAACAGGGCTGGCTGGCAATTCTCAACAACTTTAAAAAGCATACTGAGGGCAAAAGTAAAATAGAATTGATTCATTTTTCAATTACGATTGCTGCTCCAGTTGAAAAAGTAGCCTCTATCATGCTTCAGAATGATACCTATCGGCAGTGGACAGCTGAATTTAATCCCACATCCTATTATGAGGGCAATTGGCAAAAAGGCGCTTTAATGCTATTCCTTGGCACAAATGACAAAGGAGAAAAAGAAGGTATGGTGAGCCGCATCAGAGAGCATATACCCAACAGTTTTATAAGCATTGAACATTTAGGTTTAGTAAGAGGCAATGAGCAGATAACAACAGGCCCTGAAGTAGAAGGATGGGCAGGCCTGCTGGAAAACTATACGTTTAAACAACAAAACAGCAACACAATTCTTGAAGTGGATATAGATACCAATGCTGATTTTAAATCCTATTTTGAAGCAGCCTGGCCAAAAGCACTGCAGAAATTGAAAGAGATTTGTGAACAATAATTTTTCAACTCTTTAATCACCTCATCATGGCAAGCGTAAGTACTTATCTGAATTTTGCTAACCAAACTGAAGAAGCCTTTCTGTTTTATAAGCAAATATTTGGAACCGAATTCACTCCGCCCGGTATCAGACGTATGGGTGATATGCCGCCTATGGAAGGGATGCCTCCCGTTCCTGATGCTTTGAAAAACTTAGTTATGCATGTGGAATTACCAATAACCGGCGGGCATACACTCATGGGCACTGATGCTCCTGAACAAATGGGCTTTAAACTAACTTTCGGAAACAACATTCACATACAGTTGATGCCGGATACAAAAGAAGAAACCAAACGATTATTTGATGGATTAAAACAGGGCGGTGTTGTAGAAACAGAATTGCAACATATGTTTTGGGGAGCATACTTCGGCAGTTGTACTGATAAGTTTGGCGTGAAGTGGATGTTTAATTGTTTTAATCAATCATAAGCTTCGCAAAGCTGTCCGGTATTTTTCAATTAATAAGAATTTAGCATGAAACATCATATTCATCCCTGTCTATGGTTTGACGGAAACGCAAAAGAAGCTGCAACTTTTTATTGCAATGTTTTTGATAACGCTTCTCTTACTGCTGATACGCCACTGGTTATAAAATTTCAGGTAAACGGCGAGCAATTGATGCTGCTCAACGGTGGGCCACAATTTAAACTTAATCCTTCCATTTCATTTTCTGTTGTATGCGAAACTGATGAAGAAATCAATCGCCTGTTTTCAAATCTTTCAGCAGATGGCAAGATATTAATGCCGTTAGACACTTACCCATGGAGTGAACGTTATGCTTTTTTTCAGGATAAATATGGCACGGCTTGGCAACTTATAAAAGGCAAGTACAGTGATGTGAATCAAAAAATAACGCCTTGTCTCTTGTTTGTTGGTAAGAATTTTAAAAAAGCAGAGGCAGCCATGAAGTTTTACGTAGAAGTGTTTCCCCAATCAGCCATTGAAGGCATCTTACTGTATCCTGCTGATAGCGGTGAAGTGGCGGGTGCTGTACAGCATGCACAATTCACCCTGGATGAAAAAGTATTTATGGTGATGGATGGATATGGTGAACATGATTTTACTTTTAATGAAGCCCTTTCATTTGTAGTGGAATGTGATACGCAGGATGAAATTGATTTTTATTGGAATACGCTTATAGCAAATGGAGGCGAAGAAAGTATGTGCGGATGGCTGAAAGATAAATTTGGTGTGAGCTGGCAAATCATTCCGAAGGCACTGGAAAAATTGATGCAGGATGAAAAAAGAAGTGACCTTGTGATGCAGGCTCTCTTAAAAATGAAAAAAATAAATATCGCAGCTTTGGAAAACGTATCATAACTCAATAAAACAAAACCAATCAACACATGACAACCAAAACAACCAACATTCTCTATTGGGTCTTCACCATTCTTTTTGCAGCACTCATGATTTTTTCATCTGTGGGTGGCATTCAACCAAGTGAGCAGGCAGTTGAAATGATCCACAAGGGCATGGGCTTCCCGGTTTATTTTATTCAATTCATCAGTTGGGCTAAAATTGCAGGTGCGGTGGCAATACTCATTCCTTTTGTGTCTAAAACAATTAAAGAATGGGCTTATGCAGGATTATTTTTTGATTTAACAGGTGCTGTATTTTCTATTGTTGCTGCTTTTGGTTTTAATGCAGGTTTGCTGGGAATGCTGCTTTGGTTTGCAACAGGAATTGCCTCTTATTATTTCTGGATAAAAAAAGGAAAGTAACGATGAAAGAAACGCAGCCTACAGTTGACGCTTATATTGCTTCTTTCCCGGCAACAACACAAAAATGGCTCAAAAAAATGCGCAGCCTTATTAAAAAAGCAGCACCACAAGTTGAAGAAAGTATGAGTTATGGAATGCCTGCCTATAAGCAGTTGAAAAAGCCATTAGTTTATTTTGCCGGATATGAAAAACATATTGGCTTTTATGCTACACCTACAGGACATGTTGCTTTTAAAAAAGAATTGAGCAGATATAAACACGGAAAAGGTTCTGTTCAATTTCCGCTCAATGAGCAACTACCTGTTGAACTCATTGAGCGGATTGTAAAATTGAGGCTGGAGGAAATTAGTAAACAAAAAACCGGGACTGATGAAGAGGCGGTTACAAAATATATGAAGCAGTTAAAACATCATTTAAAAGATGAAGCGGAATTGCTCCGTCAATTCATCCTTAAAACAAACAAAAGCCTAAAAGAACGCATTAAATGGAATGCCCCCAGTTATTACACAACAGAAGATCTTTTTACTTTTAACCTTTCCAATCCTTCTTTAATCCGGCTCATATGTCACCACCCCACTATTGTAAACATCAATTCACCGCTGCTGGAAGGAAATTATAAAGACAGAAGAATCATCGTCTTCAAATCAGCTAAAGAAATAACTGCTGCCAAAAAGGAATTAAGCCGTATTATTAAACTTCAGTTAGAACTGGTTTAAACAATAAAGGAGCTTCCTGCGGAAGCTCCTTTATTGTTTACATTTATTTAAGTTTACTGACCTGCCTGTTTCACCATCAGGGCCTGTATTTGTTTCATGGTTTTTTCCATGCCGTCTGCACTACCATCCAAGAAAATAATATTTCCTTTTCCGTACTCAGCAAAATTCTTCACGGCCTCCGTCCACATACTAAACAGGATCACATTGGTATCCAGATTGGCTTGTTTCATTTGCTCTGCTGCTTCTGTCATACCTTTTGCTACTTCCTGACGGAAAAGAGCTACACCCTGTCCACGCAAACGTGCAGCTTCACGTTCTGCTTCAGCCGAAATTTTAATGGCATTACCTTCAGCTTCCGCTCCTTTTGTTTTTGTAATCAACAAAGCCTGGCCTTCATTTTCAGCAGCAGCTTTTAAGTTGTTACTGGCCACCACTTTACTCATACTCTCCATAATTACCTGATCAAATGTAATGTCATTGATTTGCAAATCCTGGAGGTGATAACCCCAATCTTCAAGCGTATGATCAATTTCAGATTTTACATAGTCTACAATTTCTTTACGCTGGCCTAAGATTTCAGCCTGCCGTTTAGTAGCCACATAACTGCGTATATTACCTTCGATAGTTCGTACAAGCGCCTGCATGAGATCCTTATCACTGAAAAACTTGAAAGCAACTTTTTTGATGGTATCTTCTGTTTCATTCTGAACAGAATAAAGTAACATACTTTTAAAATAAACATTGGCCTGATCAATTGTTACTGCCTGAAATTCCAGCTCTACTGATCTGTTTTGTACGCTGATGCGTTTGTAAATCTGCTCAAGCACAGGTATTTTAAAATTCAATCCAGCCCTGAGCACACGTTGATATTTGCCAAACATTGTTACTACGGCAATGGTTCCCTGATTTACAGTAACCAGTCCGCTGAAAACAACAAATAATAAAAGTGCAAGCCACCAATAACTAACTAAAATTTCCATGGTATTTTTTTATAAATGTAGCATAAAGCCTGTGATAAACGGAAGAAAAAATTGAAAACGATAAACTAAATTTGATAAAAAAAACCATGTCACAGGCAAAAAAAATCTGGTTGGGCATTCTGGCTTTTCTTCCCATCGTTTTAACTATCGGTTTTATCATTTATGCTTTTTCTTCATTTATTCCGGAAATGATCAGGATGGATAAAATGGAACAGGATGAGGAGCAGGCTGTTTATTTTTTTTCCCGCTTCCTGCCATTTCTCATCACAGCTATCTTGAGCAGTCTGGCCATTATCGGACTTAAAATTTATTTTATATTTCATGCAATAAATAATGCACAGGTTAAAACAGAAGAACGTATAGTTTGGCTTTTACTTTTCTTGTTCCTGAGTGCTGTTGCTTTCCCCATCTACTGGATTATAAGAATTATGCAGGAGCCAAGACCTGAAAGTAATTTTGTAAAACAATAACCAATAACCGCTTTATATAAAATATAGCTTCTGGTTGTTTAAAAAAAACAGCAGAACATATAAATTGCACAAAAATTTTTTCATGAAGAACATAATACAACTTATCATCATTGGTTTAGCATTGGCAGTTTCGGGCAACAGTTATGCCGCTTCGCCTGTACATGTACCTGCTGTTATTAAAACTGAAACCAAAGCAAAAAAGCCTTCGTACCAGCAGTTGAAAAAAAGCCTTGAGCAATCGCTTGGCCGCAAATTAAAGTTTAAAGAAAGAGTTGCGCTTCGTATGCAATCCTTACTGCCGGATTTTGATCCTGCCTTACAAAAACGGGCAAACAATCAGGCTTTAACCGGTTTTATTTTATCCTGTGCTGGCTTGGTTTTGTTTGCACCTCTCCTTATTCCCGGTTTAATCATCAGCAACAGTGCGCTGGCAAAAGAACGAATGAATCCGGGTATTTTAGAAAATGGTAATTACGGTCTGGCAAAAGCAGGAAGCATCATCGGTTATGTGGGCTTAGCCATTTTGTTAATTCTCATTTTTATAATTGTTTTGGTACTTTCCGGTGGACTATAATTTTAAGCTTTCTCTTCCCAAACCTGTACTAATTCAATGAGCATGCGTGTGGCTTCTTCCATATCATGCACTCCTATCCATTCATGCTTGCTGTGTATGGCCTGCATACCTGTAAATAAATTGGGACATGGCATACCCATATAACTAAATCTGCTGCCATCAGTACCACCACGTATGGGTTCTTTAACAATTGTAAAACCACAACGTTTATATGCTTCTTCAGCATAGGCTACAATTTGCGGATGCTGGTTCAGCACTTCCTTCATATTTCTGTATTGTTCCCTTACATGAAATTCCATGGAGCAATCAGGATATTGTTTCAACACCGCTTCTGCAATTGATTTTAACCTGGCTTCATGTGCCATTAATCCATCAATTGTAAAATCACGAACAATGAAATCAATTCTTGCTGTTTCAGCACCACCACTAATGCCGGCAGGGTGTACAAAGCCTTCACGTTTTTCAGTAGATTCAGGACTCCACTCATTTTTGGGCAAAGCTTCCACAATTTGTGCAGCAAGTTTAATGGCATTTGCCATAATGCCTTTAGCACTGCCCGGATGAGCTATAACCCCATGAATAATAATTGAAACACGATCCGCACTGAATGTTTCATCTTCCAATGTGCCCAACTCTCCCCCATCTAAGGTATAGCCAACTGATGCGCCTAATTTTTGCATATCTACTTTATCTGTGCCACGACCTACTTCTTCATCAGGCGTAAATAATATTTTGATGGGTCCATGTTTTATTTCAGGGTGCTTCATCAAATAAACTGCCATGCTCATGATGATGCTTACACCGGCTTTATCATCTGCACCAAGCAATGTTTTACCACTTGCAGTTATAATATCCTTACCAACATGCTGCAGCAGGTATGGATATTTTTTGGGTGAGATAATCTGGGATGCATCATCAGGCAAAACAATATCAGCTCCATTATAGTTTTTATGCAAAATGGGTTTTACATCAGTGCCACTGCAATCAGGTGCTGTATCTACATGACTGCAAAAACAAATTGCAGGAAGATCTTTTGATGAGTTTGAAGGAATAGTGGCATATACATAACCAAATGCATCCATGTGTGCATCTGTAATACCAACTGCTTTTAATTCATCTGCAAGCAGGGCAGACAATTGCTTTTGCTTTTCACTGGTGGGGTGTGTATTACTTTCAGGATTGCTTTGTGTATCTATTTGCACATAACGCATCAACCGCTCTGCCGTACCGTATTTGTAACTTGAACTCATTCCGCTTATTTTTGATTTGTAAAGAAAACAGATTTTCCAGTTGCACCAAAATCAAACCATGCACACCACACATCCGGCCATAAAAAATTCCTGGTTACGTGTTCTTTTGTTTTTGATAACTTATTTGCTATGTCTGATAAGTGCATCATCTTTGATTAATGATAAGCCTGAAGACTTACCGTCGATTCCCGGATTTTATATTTCTGTTTTACTCAATTTGATCATCAGCTTTTCACTGGTTTTGATCTTCAGAAAATTCATTGACAAAAATTCGTTTTACACACTCGGGTGGAATTTAAAAAATCATAACAAAGAAGGAATTATCGGTTTTATTACAGGCATTTTACTCTGCTGTTTTATTGGCATCATTTTATGGGCCATGCAGCTATTGCAGTGGTTTACAGATGGTGTGGCAGTTATGCCTTTACTCCTCAGTTTTATTACCATGGCTTTGGTAGCCCTTGCTGAGGAGTTAGTATTCAGAGGATACATCCTCAACAATTTAATGCAGGGCATAAATAAAGAAGCAGCTTTGGTATTGAGTGCCATTATTTTTGCTGCAGCTCATTCATTGAATCCGTATTTTAATCTCACAGCCTTTTTAAATATTTTGCTGGCAGGTTTGCTATTAGGTCTCAATTACATTTTTACAAAAAATCTCTGGTTTGGAATTTTCTTACACCTCAGCTGGAATTTTGTACAGGGTTCTATTTTGGGTTTTAATGTAAGTGGCATTGAATTGCCCGTATTACTGCAGCAAAATATTCGTGGTTCCGTTTTACTTACCGGTGGTAAATTTGGATTAGAAGCTTCCTGGCTTACTGCAATTGTTTTTGCCATGGCTATTCCCGTTTATTATTTCGTGTTTCAGAAAAAGTATATACAGCCGTCTGCATAAAACGGCATCGTTCTGTTTGCATTTGTAAATTCTGTTGTCTACTTTAACAGTTCACTAAAACCAACAATCATGAAAAAAATTATCATTGGTGGCCTTGTAGGCGGTATTTTACTCTTTGCATGGCAAACCATTTCGTGGACAGTTGCTAATCTTCATGATAAAGGACAACAATACACCCCCAAACAGGATTCAGTATTGGCAGCACTTGCCGCAACCGGATTAGAAGAAGGCTCCTATATGGTACCCCGTGAAAAACCCGGTGCCTCAATGGATGAAATGGAAAAAGTAATGAAAGAAATGGAAGGCAAACCTTGGGCACGCATCAGCTATTACAAAGCAATGAACGTTAACATGGGCATGAATATGGCACGTGGTTTAATTGCCAATATTATCATCGTAAGCCTACTCTGCTGGATATTTTCAAATATGGGGCCACAGGGTTTCAGCACTTATCTGATTGCAAGTTTATTTGTTGGAATCATTTGCTTTACCAATGGTGCGTATACCGGTCACATTTGGTATCCCCTGCATGATATACGTGCATTTTTTATTGATGCACTTGCCAGCTGGGGATTAGCAGGCATATGGCTGGGATGGTGGATGAGCAGGAAATAAAGAACTATCTTTTGATTACAAACAAAAGTGCTTCTATCAACTGTTGCAGCCTTGAGTAAAGACTGCCCTGTACAAATAAATACTATTTAACTAAAACGATTCATTCAACTGATGAATCGTTTTTTTATTGGTTATGGCCACAAAAAAAACAGCTCCTCAATGAGGAGCTATTTGCAGTTGGTTTAGATTACGTGTCTAAGATAAGGGAGAAATGAATCGAAACAAGTATTTTCGGCAAAATTTCCCGTATGAGATTTTTTCAGTTAACCCTCCTTTTATTTATAGCTGCAGTACTAACTGCACAAATCAATCCTTACAATTATTCCATTCAAAAACGAATTGAATGCAGCAATGGTGCCGTTGTGAGCGCCCATCCGCTGGCCAGTAAAGTGGGTGTAGAAATGATGAAGAAAGGCGGTAATGCATTTGATGCAGCTATTGCTACACAGTTGGCCTTAGCTGTAGTTTACCCCGGTGCAGGTAATATTGGTGGTGGTGGTTTTTTATTGGGAGTGATGAATGATGGTAAAACGGTGGCATTGGATTACAGGGAAAAAGCACCTGCCGCTGCTACCCGAAACATGTACTTAGATGGTAAGGGAAATGCGCAAACCAATCTCAGTCAGAAGGGTCATCTTTCAGCAGGTGTGCCGGGCACAGTAGCCGGATTGTTTACCACACATCAATATGCCAAACTTCCATTTAAAGTATTGATACAACCTGCTATTGATTTAGCTGAAAAAGGTTTTGTGATTACTGAAGCCGAAGCAAGAAGTTTAAACAATGTGATAGGAACTTTTGTACAATACAGTACAAAGCCAAATGCATTCATCAAATACGGCGGATGGAAAGCCGGTGATACATTGGTGCAAAAAGATTTGGCTAAAACATTAATCCGCATTCGTGATTTTGGACAAAAAGGTTTTTATGAAGGTGAAACCGCACGATTGATTGTAGAAGAGATAAAGCGTGGCAAAGGAATGATTACACTGGCTGATTTAAAAAATTATCAAACAGCAGTACGTACAGCCATGCTTTCTAACTATCGTGGTTATACCATTGTGGGAATGCCACTCATCAGCAGCGGTGGTTTGTTGATTCAGCAAATGACGGGCATGCTGAAAGATTATAATATTGGAGCCATGGGTTTTCATTCGCCACAAGCTGTACAGTTGATGACGGAAGTGATGCGTAGAGCTTATGCTGACCGTGCTGAATTTTTGGGCGACGTTGATTTTGTAAAAGTGCCTGTAAAGAAATTAACTGCTCCTGATTATTTACAACAACGCATGGCTGATTATGTGCCTGAAAAAGCAGGTAAGAGTTCAGTTGTAACACATGGTACTATCAATCCTGAAAGTGAAGAAACCACCCATATGAGTGTGTATGATAAAAATGGTAATGCAGTGGCAGTAACCACAACGCTTAATGATGCTTACGGCAGCCGAACCGTTGTGGGCGGTGCAGGTTTTTTGTTGAATGATGAAATGGATGACTTTAGCATCAAGCCCGGTACACCAAATATGTATGGTGCATTGGGTACCGAAGCCAATGCTATTGCTCCCGGCAAGCGAATGCTGAGTTCCATGAGTCCAACAATTGTTTTAAAAGATGGAAAACCTTATTTGGTATTGGGTTCACCCGGCGGCACCACCATTACCACACAGGTATTTCAGGTGTTGCTGAATTTGATTGATTTCAATTTGAGTTTGCAGGATGCCGTTTGGAATCCCCGTTTTCATCATCAATGGTTGCCTGATGTGATATATGTAGAAAAGGATTTTCCACAGGCCACAAGAGCAAAACTGAAAGAAATGGGTTACGAAATAGTGGAACGTGGAAATATAGGAAGGTTTGAAGCCATAAAAATTGTGAATGGAAAAATAGAAGCAGTAGGTGATAAAAGAGGTGATGATGCGGCGGAAGGATATTAGGAATTGATAATTTGAAAATTGATAATTGTAAAGCTATGAGTTCATTTTTAAATTCATACATCAAACGAATCACTTACTACAAAAATTTGGGTGAACAAACTTTTGCACAGTTGGACGATTTGGATTTTCATTATCAGCCCAATGAAGAAAGCAACAGTATCGCCATGATTATACAGCATATTGCAGGTAATATGCTCAGCCGCTTCACTAATTTTCTAACTGAAGATGGTGAAAAAGAATGGCGAAGAAGAGATGCTGAATTTGAAGAACAGCATTTGAACAAAGATTCGTTGATGTTGCTTTGGCAAAAAGGCTGGGATTGTTATTTAGGCGCAGTACAATCACTTACAGAAAATGAACTGGAAAAAACAATTACTATCAGATCAGAACAGTTAACTGTTACAGATGCATTAAACAGGCAAATGGCGCATTATCCCTATCACATCGGTCAGATTATTTATCTTGGCAAGATGATAAAAAGCAAAACATGGAAATCCCTTTCTATACCCAAAGGACAATCGCAGCAGTTTAACGAAAAGATGAATCATAAAGCTTAATGATACAGTTAGAACAAAAGCCCGGCCGTACCACCATCATTAATGAAAAAGAGTATTTATTCTTTTCCGGTTACTCGTATTTGGGTTTGGGATGCCATGAAGATTTTTTGAATCTGATACATGAAGGCATTGAAAAATATGGTGTAGTCTATCCATCATCACGCATTTCCAACACACCTTTACAACTATATAGTGAATTTGAATATGCATTAGCTCAACTTACAAACAAAGAAGCTGCTGCTGTTTTTTCATCCGGTTTTCTTTCAGCCAGAACGGCCACGCAGGTAGTAGCGCATGAAATGAATGTTTATTACCGTTATCCTGCACATCCTGCTTCAGCACATCATCATCAGGCAATAGAAATAAAAACCAACTGGGATGATTTCCTCGATGAACGAAGACAGCATCATGAATTTCGTTTTGGACTTATTGCAGACAGCATCAATCCCACCCCCGGCAGCTTTACTGATTTCAGTTTTTTGTACAATCTGCCAAAAGAGTTTGAGATAATTCTTATTGTTGATGATTCGCATGGCATTGGCTGGCTGGGCACTAATGGTGAAGGCATCGTATCCAAGCTGCAATTGCCCAGCAATGTGGAACTGCTTTTAAATTTTTCATTGAGCAAAGCATTTCATCTCAATGCCGGTGCCATCTGCGGCACCGCTTACTGGATTGATAAAGCAAAGCAGCATATAAACTTTACTACCTCTACCCCACCCATGCCGGCATTAGCACATGTATTTATCAAAGGAGCATCCATCTTTCAACAACAACGAAACCAATTACATCAAAACCTCCAATACTTGCAAAACTTAATTTCAAACTCTACATTTGCAACCAATGAAGGAACGCCGGTATTTGTGGTACATAAAGCATCCGTTGCCCCTTACCTGCTTCAAAACAATGTTATCATTTCTTCCTTCGGCTATCCACGTCCTGAAAATAATGTGGTAAACCGGATTGTTGTGAATGCGCTTCATTTTAAATCCGATCTTGAAAAGCTGGTTCAGTTAATTGAACAGTTATAACCAAATCAAACAAGATGAAGAAATTTATTGCTTTATTCCTGCCTTTGTTTATTTACAATTACACATCAGCACAGGACATGGGACATTTAGTTTTAGGAATTAAAGGTGGATACAATTACAGCCTTAGCTCTTATACTACCAACAAAAAATTGCCTACCAATGCAGTGCATGGTGGTTATGCCGGCCTCATGCTAAAAGTACCTTTTGATAAACGTTTATTTTTTGTGCCGCAAATAGATGCCAGTTACAGAGGTTTTTCTACAGACTCACTGCAGAAAAATGTATACAGCAGTATAAAAGAAATAAACATAAGAGTGCAACCTTTACTTCAGTTGAACTTTAAAGATCCTGAAACCAAAAGCAATACATTATTTGTACAATTTGGCCCCTCAGTAGGATTTGGTATTTGGGGCAGAGAAACGAAACAGGACAACAACGCCACACCCGCAGATGCTAACCTCAGATACGGTTTTAAATATTATGGCCGTTATGATGCTAACTGGCACACAGGTATAGGTTATGAAACAACCAACGGCTTACGCTTTTTGCTGGAATATGCACACGGGCTGGGTGGTATGATTAATACTGATAACGGACCCAATTTAAAATACCGAAACATAAGTATTGGATTTGGATACTGGCTTGAAAAAAAATAATGAAGCATTAAAAAGACCCTTTGTGGTCTTTTTTTATACGTTTACTATTCTGAAATATTTTACAGAATTGTTGTTGAAAACTGGTATTGTATTTGCCTTAAACCCGTGTTTCAGTTATTTTTACACCATCAAGCTTTGTTAAAACGCATTGTTAAAATACTATCCCGTGTATTGCTGGTTATCTTACTCTTAATGATAGCTGTATGGATTCTCATTCAGTTTACACCCGTACAGAACTGGCTTGTAAATGCTGCATCAAAACGCCTCAGTAAAAATCTCAATACAGAAGTATCAGTAAAACATGTTGAGTTTTCCTTGTTTAATAAAATGCTGCTGGAAGGCGTACTGGTAAAAGACACACAAAAAGATACTTTGGCTTATGCCGGGAGAGTAGCAGTAAACATTACAGACTGGTTCTTTTTTAAAGACAAAGCTGAGATTGGTTTTTTAGGACTTGAAAACACCCATATTTACCTCCACAGAACAGATAGTGTGTGGAATTACCAGTTTTTGGTTGATTATTTTTCTTCACCTTCATCAGGAAAAAGCAAAAACAATGGTATTGAACTGAGTTTGAAAAAGACCGTACTTAAAAACATTCATTTCACAAGAAAAGATGAATGGCGTGGTGTAACTGAGGAAGGCAAGCTGGGCTTTTTGCAATTAGAGATGAACAAAATGGACCTCAGCAAAAAGCTGATTGATATTAAAGAAATTAAACTTCAGGATATCATATTTTCTTTATCAAACTTTACAGGATTGCGTCCAAAAAGCCCCCCTACGGCTGACAGGCATCCAGCAAATGATACCATTGAAATATGGAACACAAATAACTGGAGCATAAAGGCCGGAACAATTAGCCTTATAAATGGTGAGTTTAAAAATGACCTCACAACAGAACGTGAACCGTTTACTTATTTTGATGGTGCCCATATTCGTTTCTACAACATCAACGCAAACTTAAAAAATACAGCTCTAAAAGGTGACACGCTCTACACATCCGTTGAATTAAATACAAAAGAACGCAGCGGTTTTACTGTAAATCAATTAAAAGCGAATATGCTTTTTCACCCCACCGGCATGGAATTTAACGAGATGCTTATTGAAACACCTAAAAGCAAACTCGCAGATTATTTTGCCATGCGTTACAGCCATTTCAATCATGATATGGCTGATTTTATTACGCATGTACGCCTGCAGGGAAATTTCAATAACAGCAGGTTGCATAGTGATGATATCGCATTTTTTGCGCCGGAGTTAAAAGGATGGAATGATGTGATTTATGTAAATGGAAAAGCAAGAGGCTCTATTGATCACTTAAAAGGAAACAACCTTAAAATTACTACGGGCAAAAACACCTTGTTTGAAGGCGATTTTACAATGGATGGTTTACCTGATATCAATAATACTTTCCTAGATATCAAAGCAAAACAATTCATCACAAACTATGCTGATGCTGTACAGATTTATCCGGAGCTGCGTAAAATTAAACAGCCTGCTTTGCAGCAAATCAGCTATTTGAAGTTTAAAGGTTCGTTTACAGGATTTATCAAAGACTTTGTAACCTATGGCACCATTCAAACAAATCTGGGATCTGTAACCTCTGATATAAATTTAAAACTGCCCAATGGTAAAGAACCAATTTACTCAGGCAAGTTAAAAACAGATGGCTTTGAGCTTGGTCGTTTCCTGAACAATGAAAACATCGGCTCCATTTCCATGGATGGTTCACTCAAAGGAAAGAGCTTTACACTTAATAAATTATTTGCAGAAATTGACGGAAACATTCGTCAGATAAATTTATATGGCTATAACTATAAAAACATTACGGCAAAAGGTATTGTTGATAAAAGAACATTTGATGGAGCGCTGGCGGTAAACGACAGTAATATTAATGTAAACCTTTCCGGCCTTGTTGATTTTGGAAAAGATACTCCGCTTTACAGATTAAATGGAATGGTGTATCAACTCAATTTCAAACCACTGGGTATTTCAGGGAATGATTTGTCATTTAAGGGTGTTATTGATTTTAATTTCAAAGTAAAGAGCATTGAAGATTTTATGGGAGTAGCGCTTATTCAAAATGCTGAACTTTTACATAAAGGTGAAAAGCTCTCCTTTGATTCCTTATACCTCAGCAATCAGGAAATCACGCCGGGTCTTCAACAGTTAACGCTCAGAAGCAACGAAATTGATGCCCTGCTGAAAGGAAAATACAATCTGGTTTATTTTCCGGATATAGTTATGGCTTTTTTACACAACTATTTTCCGGCTTACATTTCAAAACCATCCCGTCAGATTGCTGTGCAGGATTTTAGTTTTGATATAAAAACAAAAAAAATAAGTGAGTTTATTGATTTACTAAACACACCCGTTAAAGGCTTTGATTACTCCACTATAAAAGGCAATATTAATATTGGCCAAAACAAGCTCACACTTGAAACCAATGTACCGGGCTTTACTTATAAAAATGTATTGTTTGATAATGTAACGATTTCAGGTAACGGTAATTTCAGTGACCTCAATTTAAACGGAAGTGTCAGCAGTGTAAATATCAGCGATAGCCTTCGTCTTCCCAATTCAAGTTTTGTTATTCATGCTGCAAATGATACCGGTTCAGTATCCATAAAAACAAGTGCTTCCAAAACACTGAAAGATGCAGATTTGAAAGCAAAATTTCTTGCTGCCAAAGAAGGGTTTACCATTACTTTTCAACCTTCATCTCTGGTAATAAATGATAAGCAATGGACCATTGAAAACAACAGTGATGTGTTTATAGGAAAAGGAAAACTACTATCAAACGGACTACGGTTTAACAGTGGTAATGAAGAACTATATACGTACACACATCCATCTGAAACAGGCACCGGGGATGATATAATTGTAGAACTGAAGAAAGTGGAGGCGGGCGATATCATTCCTTTCTTTTTAAAAGATCCACGACTGGAAGGCACTGTAACCGGAAAGATTGATATTATGAATCCGCTGGGCAAACCTTCTATGGATGCCGAACTGATTGCAGATAAATTTCGTTTTAACAATGATTCAATTGGCCGTGTTACGATTAACACCAATTACAATAATGACAATGGTTTACTTAATTACCTTATTGAATCTGCCAACCCAAAACATGAGTTCACCATAAATGGCAATACCAATCTTAAGGATTTAAAAAACATTACTACAGACAATATATTGAAAATTGACAACGAACAACTGAGTCTTCTCAATAAATACCTGGGCATTATTATAAAAGACATCAAAGGTTCAGGAAATGGTGTTTTACGGGTAAAAGGCAAAGGCATTGCTCCTGAAATTATTGGAAAGGTTACATTGAATGACGCCTCATTCATTCTGGATTATACACAGGTTCGTTATAAAATAGATAATGGTACTATCATACAATTCAAAGAAGGGGAAATTGACTTTGGCAACATGAAACTTAGTGATACTGCCAATCGTTTTGCCATATTCAGCGGTACCATGAAACATGCATTTTTCAAGGAACTTGATTTTAACCTGGGATTCAATGCAGCAGATAATAAAAAGGGACTGCTGGTATTAAATACTACCAAAAAAGATAATAATTTATTTTATGGTACTGTAGTGGCTAATGCAAGCGGAAGCATAAGAGGTCCGGAAAATAAAATTAAAATTCAACTTAGAGGAGAGCCAACTGACAGTTCTTCACTCAACTTACTCACATCGGACTCCAGAGTTACAGGCACGGCTGATTTTATTGAATTCAGAAAATACGGAAAGGAAATGAGGCCGCAGTTTGAGTTAAAAGAAACAGGTACTTTAGATGTAGAGTTAGATGTTGTTGCCAACCCTTTTGCAAAAGTTCATTTGATTTTAGACGAACTCACCAAAGATATTATTGAAGGGCAGGGTTATGGGAATATTAACCTGAAAGTAGGCACTAATGAACCTACCTCAATAAAAGGAGACTTCACGATTACTAAAGGGAGATATGATTTCAACTGGCAATCATTATTCAAAAAACCATTTGAAATTAACAATGGAACTGTTGTTTGGAATGGCGACCCTTATAATGCAAGCATAAATATTGACGCACGTTATTTTGTTGATAATATTTCATTGCTTCCTGAATTTATTGCCGGAACAAACTGTGGTAATGAACGAACTGACATATATGTAATAGCCAAACTCAAGGGCACCATTTCAAATCCCGCAATTGATTTTAAATTTGAATTGCCTAATCATCCCTGCAAAAATAATCCTATTACCAGGGCTGCTTTAGAAAGGCTTTATGAAAACAAAGACGAATTAAACCGCCAGGTATTTTCACTTTTACTTCTTAACTCATTTAATAATTCAGGTTCCAGTGTTCAGGGTACAAGTATTTCTTCTTCGTTGCTAACCTCGGCCGCAGGCACATTATCAGAATTTTTAGCGCAACAAATAAATATTGGGCTGGATATTGCATTGAATAATATACCCGGCATTAAAGATCTAAAACTCGATCCTTATGTAACGTTTACGCCCGGCGTAATCACAACGGTTCAAAATGCGGGATTACAGGGTTCAGGAAATATTGGTTTTAAAAAGCAGTTTCTGAAAGGTAAAATTGTTTTAAAGGCAGGAGGGTCGGTATTTGTAGGTACCGGACAACAAACCACAGTTACCACAGGCTCAAACCAATTAACACCCGATGTGCAAATTGATTGGCTTTTGAGTAATGATGGAAAACTCAGGCTCAGCGCCTATTACCGAACTATTTTTGATATTCAGCGCAGGAGCAACCGAGGTGGTATCAGTTTTTCCTATGTGGTAGACTTCGACAAACTGTAGTTATCTATTTTAATATCTCATGCCCCATTTTATCCCGTTTTGTTTCCAGATACTTTAAGTTATGCTGGTTAGGCTGAATATGAATGGGCACTGTTTCTGTAATTTCCAAACCATAACCCAGCAGACCCGCCCTTTTCTTTGGATTATTGCTCATGAGTTTTAATTTGGAAACGCCGAGGTAACGTAAAATTTGTGCACCCACCCCATAATCCCTGGCATCCATGGGTAAACCGAGGTGTACATTGGCTTCTACAGTATCCATACCCTCCTCCTGTAATTTGTAAGCCTTGAGTTTATTAAACAGGCCAATACCTCTTCCTTCCTGATTCATGTAAAGTACTACGCCCTTTCCTTCCTGCTCTACCATTTGCATAGCACTGTGCAACTGGTCGCCACAATCACAACGGAGTGAACCCAGTATATCACCTGTAAAACAGGAGGAATGTACCCTTACTAAAACCGGCTCACCGGGCTGCCACTCACCTTTAATTAAAGCCATATGCTCCTGTTGTGTTTCTTTTTCTTTAAAAGCAACCAGTTGGAACTCGCCATAAGCAGTAGGCATTTGTACCCGCACAATCTCTTCAATGAGTGAATCTGTTTTAAGGCGGTATTCTATCAAATCCTTGATGCTGATGATTTTAAGCTGAAACTGCTCAGCTATTTTTTCAAGTTGCGGCAATCGTGCCATGGTGCCATCTTCATTCATTATTTCAACCAAAACGCCTGCAGGTTCCAAACCTGCAAGTCTTGCCAGATCCACTGTTGCTTCAGTATGTCCGGTACGGCGGAGAACGCCCCCATTCATAGCCCTTAATGGAAAAATATGGCCGGGACGTGCCAGATCAGAGGGTAATGTTTCCGGTCGGATGAGTGCCTGAATGGTTTTTGAACGGTCCTGCGCCGAAATGCCCGTGCTGGTACCCTGACCAATTAAATCCACAGAAACAGTAAAAGCAGTTTCATGGAGAGAGGTATTACTACTCACCATTGCATTCAGTTCCAATTGCTTACAGCGTTCATCCGTTAGGGCTGTGCAGATGAGTCCACGTCCATACTTACTCATAAAGTTGATAACTTCCGGGGTAGCAAAGCGGGCAGCAATAATAAAATCACCTTCATTTTCCCGATCTTCATCATCCACAACTATCAGCATTTTACCAATCTTAATATCCTCAATAGCACTTTCAACAGAATGAAGCATAGCAATTCCTATTTTGCCGCAAAGTTAGCTGAATCCTGACAGTAATAAGCCTTGAAAACAAGTGGAAAAGTTTGTTTTAAAAACTTGCAGCTATGATTTAAAGCATCCTGTCTTGAAACTTTATGAATTGTTAATATTTCCTGCACTTTATAAAGGAAGATTATCGTTTCTTTGCACCCGTAAATAAAAAATGTATGCCAAAACTCAGAAAATTACTGTTGCCCGTATTTGCATTGTTTGTATCACTGGCGGCAGTTGCACAGGTAACAACCAGTAGCATTTCAGGTACAGTTAAAGACAAAAGCGGTAACGCACTGGAAGGTGCCACCGTTACAGCTACTCACACTCCTACCGGTACGGTTTATCAAACCATTTCCAAGAAAGGCGGCGTGTTTAACATTGCCAATGCCCGAATTGGTGGTCCTTACAAACTCAAAGTTGAATTTGTGGGCCAGAAAGCTTACGAAGTAGAGGGCTTTAACCTTTCATTGGGTGAGCCTTACGACATTAAAGTTGAAATGGGCGATGATGTAAAAGTAATCACAGAAGTAGTGGTAACTGGCGGAAGAAGAAGAGCTGCTGTAGAAAAAACAGGCGCTTCAATGAATATCAATAACCGCCTGCTCACAACAGTTCCTTCCATCAACAGATCTATAACTGATTTTACAAGATTAACACCGCAGGCAAATGGCTCCAGTTTTGCCGGACGTGACGCACGTTTGAACAACACACAAATTGACGGTGCCAACCTTAACAACAACTTCGGCCTTAGTAATGATCCATTACCAGGTGGTGGTAACCAACCTGTATCACTGGACATTATTGAAGAAATTGCAGTGAATATTGCACCTTATGATGTTACACAGGGTAACTTTACCGGTGCAGGTATCAACGTTGTAACAAAGAGTGGTACCAACCGCTTCAGAGGAAGTGCCTATACTTTTTATCGTGATGAAACTTTTAATGGTGAAAGAGTGGCTTCTACTAAGCTTACTGCTGCAACAGCGAGAACAAATCGCATTTACGGTGGTACATTTGGTGGCCCGATCATTAAAAACAAATTATTCTTCTTTGCCGGCGGTGAATATGAGGTAGAAAGCCGTCCCGGTATTAACTGGACTCCTACAGGAGGTTCAGGGCAAAATAACATTTCAAGGGTTACGGTAGCTGATTTACAGTTAGTATCTAATTATCTCCGTACAAGATATGGTTATGAAACAGGAGGATTTGACAACTTCAAAAATTTTGAAACCAGTAACTATAAAGTATTTGGCCGTTTGGACTGGAACGTAAATAAAGTACACCGTGTTACACTCCGTTACAATGAAATGATAGGTGATCAGGATATTATTACCAATGCCACCTCCATTCCAAATAATCCAAACTATAGTGTTCCCGGCGGTACAGGTTCAAGAACCAATTTGCCACAGGGTCGCTGGAGTGCATTTGCTATGAGTTATCAAAACTCTCTGTATGCCTTCAGAAACATTGTAAGAAACGGAGCTTTTGAAATCAACAGTTCTAAAGGCGGGCAATGGGCAAATAAGTTTATTGCTACCTATACACAAAACAAAACAACACGTACCACTCCAAGTACATTGTTTCCTTTTGTTGACATTTTTGACGGAGCAGGTAACAACTATATCAGCTTCGGTCGTGAGCCGTTCTCAAATAATAATGATGTTACCAACCGCATCTTTAACATTACCAACAATTTCAATTACTATTTAGGTAAGCACACCATTACAATTGGTGGAACTTATGAGCAGCAATTTGTAGGTAATATGTTTATGCCCGGTTCTCAGAGTTATTACATGTTCAGAAACATAAGTGATTTTATTAATAATGCTCCTCCGGTAGCTTATAGCTATACTTATTCTCTGGTACCTGATAAAACAGACGATAATGGTGGGGTATATTCTGCTAATTTAAAAGTGGGTCAGTTAGGTTTGTACCTTCAGGATGAGGTGAATTTAAATGATCGTTTAAAAATGACGTTCGGTTTGAGAGTAGATAAAGCAATCTATATTGAAAGACCACTTGAAAACCCAACAATCAAAGCATTTACTTTCCCTGATAGTGAAGGCAATCCTACCAACTACAGTACAGGTCAGTTCCCCTCTCAAAGATTTTTATGGAGCCCACGTATTGGTTTACGTTGGGATGTAATGGGAGATAAAAGCATGATTGTTCGTGGTGGTGCAGGTCTTTTCACCGGCCGTTTCCCATTTGTATTCCTTACAAACATGCCATCTAACAGCCAGATGTATCAGGGTAACGTTACTGTAACAAGTGGCTTAAATAATTACTTATTCAATCCTAATCCAAATGCTTACAGAGGTAATTTCTCTTCTGTTGCAGGTGGACCATTACCTCCCGGCTCCGCACCAGTATTAATTGATCCTGATTTTGTATTTCCTCAGGTTGCACGTCTTAACCTTGCGGTTGATAAACGCTTAGGTAAAGGATGGTCAGTTACATTTGAAGCAATTGTAAATAAGGATGTTAACGCAATTATTATGCGTAATGCTAATGAAAAAGCTCCTGATACAAGATTTAACGGTGTAGACGGCAGACCACGTTATTCTTCAACATCCTCTACTCAAAGACGTATCTATAATGCACTTCCTACAGCTATTGTACTTGAAAATACAAATAAAGGAGGTGGTATTCAATTAACAACACAGGTAACAAAGGCATTGTCAAAAGGTTGGGCTGCAATGTTTGCTTATACTTACACTGCCATGATGGATGTAACCTCTAACCCGGGTGCAACTGCCGCTTCTGTATGGAACAGCAATCCTACAACTAATACACAAAATACAATTGAGCTGGGCATGGCCAGGGATGCAATACCTCATCGCTTCATTGGTAATATCAGCTATACTATAAAATATGCCAAGAATTTTGCATCCAGTTTCTCTTTATGGTATGAAGGAAGCCCTCAGAACAACTTCAGCTTTGTGTACCAGAATGATATGAATGGTGATGGTAACGCTGCTGATTTAATGTACGTACCCCGTAACCAATCTGAAATCATTTTTGTACCTATTACAGGTTCTACTCCTTATAGTGCACAGGCACAATGGGATGCGTTCAATCAGTTTATTGAAAACAGCCCGCTTAAGAGAAGAAGAGGACAATATGTTACACGTAACGAAGCATTATTCCCATGGGTACATAACGTTAACGCACAGTTCCAGCAGGATTTTTATGTGAAATCCAAGAACGGGACTATTCATACGTTAAGATTCCAGGCTGATGTAATCAACTTTGCGAACATGATTAACAGAAACTGGGGTGTTCGTTATCTTAACTATCAAGGTGGTGGCGGTAACATTACTCCATTGATCTTTGACAGTGTTGACCCCACTACAGGTGCACCACGTTACCGTATGCAAACTGTAGCTACCACAGGTCAATTACCAACAAGACCATTCCAGCTTAACCGCAGTATTTCAAGTGTTTGGGGTATGCAAATTGGTATTCGCTACCTCTTCCAATAAGATACACTTAGCACACAACACATAAAAAACTCCGCTTAACAGCGGAGTTTTTTTATCACTATCAACCAATAAATATCAGCTACCAACTTGTTATTGCGCTACTCGCCCCAACCCCACTTTAAAAAATCAGGAAATGCTTTACCCCAGGTAGGCACATCATGTTTACCATCAGCCAGTTCCAGATATTCAATTGCATCATTTTTATACCCTTTTGCTTTTAATTCTTTAATTAAATCAAGTGCATCATCTATACTGTCAATAATTCCATTATTATTTCTATCCTTCTTTTCATCCATTGCACCGGTTTGGAGAAAGAACTCCAGCCAGGGAGCTATCTGCTTCGTATTTCTGATTTGATTGTGCATAATACGGTCAACCTCATCACTATAACCATCTTCATAACTTTTTTGCCGCCACCATAAGGAACCCGAAAACACTCCAACTTTTGAAAATTCATGGGGATGATTCCATACAATATCCAAAGCCATCAATCCTCCTAAAGAGAAACCGGCAAATGCTTTTTCTTTAAAATGAGGAACATGATATTTTTTGCGGATAAAAGGGAGCAGTTCTTCAAAAATAAAATCAGTGTATAATCCCGCTTTTGCACCCCGGCCCAGATAATCTTTCTGTGCAGCTACACCATATTCGTTTTTCCTGTCTTCTCCGCAATGAATGCCCACACAAAGCAGTGGGTTTATTTTGTGATAGTAATACAGGTCTTCAAGAATGGATTCAAATGGCATCTTAGGCAAATCCTGTCCGTCATTGATAAGCAGCAGACTCATCTTTTCAGGATGCTTTACATGTGTAGGCAGGTAAAAATCAATTTTTACATTCCGTTCCAGATATTCAGATTCCAGCTCTTTCTCCTCTACTAATATGCTTAAACTCTTTTCCTTATGCATGATTTCAAAAATAAGGAAATCGCTAAAATAAATTTTATCTGGTTGAGCGGGGTTTACAAAATGTGCACTATATTGAACATACATTATAACTGGTGTGAATAATATCGCTCATCCAAAAAATCATTTGTTATGAAAAAAATAGGCATCCTGCATGGTAAAGAACGCTCTTTTCCGCTTGCATTTGTTGAACGTATTAACAGTAAAAACATTGATGGCATCAGAGCCGAACCGGTACGTGTAGATAAAGTGGTGCAGGGTGAAGGTAACGGCTATGCGGTAATTGTTGATCGTATCTCACAGGATGTACCGCATTACCGTGCTATGCTTAAGAACGAAGCTATTGCCGGATGCGCTGTAATCAACAATCCGTTTTGGTGGAGTGCTGATGATAAATTTTTTAATAACTGTCTTGCTACAAAAATAAATGTACCCGTTCCCAAAACGGTTATCCTTCCTTCCAAGGACAGACCGGATGATACAGGTGAGGAATCGTTCAGCAACCTTGCTTATCCCATGGATTGGGAAGGTATGTTTAACTATATTGGCTTTCCTGCATACATGAAACCATTTGCAGGTGGGGGATGGAAAAACGTTTATAAACTGAATGATGCAAATGATTTTTTTGAAAAACATGCAGAAACAGGACAACTTGTAATGTTGCTGCAGGAAGAAATTCAGTTTGAAGAATATTACCGTTGTTACTGCATTGGCCGTAAGTATGTGCGCATCATGAGCTATGAGCCACGCAATCCGCATCATCTGCGTTATGTGGCGGATTTCAAACCAAGTGCAGAAAAACTGCAGATGATGACAGATATTGTACTTCGTATTAATAATTACCTCGGGTATGATTTTAATACAGTAGAACTTGCCTTACGCAATGGTATTCCGTATGCTATTGATTTCTGCAATCCTGCACCTGATGCTGATTTGGCCAGTGTGGGTCAGGAAAATTTTGACTGGGTGGTAGAGGCAGCTGCAACCTACGCTATTGAACGTGCCATGGAGCATCAGGAAGGTGCTGATAATTTAACCTGGGGTGAATATGTAAAACGTGGAGCCAATAAGCAACAGTTATATTAATCTATTAAAGGTACATTATGGGATCCATCAATTATAAACAGTTTACACTTGGGGTAGAAGAGGAATACATGGTGTTTGACCCTTCTACACGTGAATTGAAAAGTCATGAACAACGCATAGTTACGGAAGGCCAGAAAGTGATCAAGGATAAAGTAAAAGCTGAAATGCACCAGGCTGTGGTAGAAGTGGGTACAGACATTTGTGCCAATATTGATGAAGCGTATGCAGATGTAGCTACACTCCGCCGCACCATCAGTGGAATTGCGGGTGACATAGGATTAGCTGTAGGTGCCAGTGGCACACATCCGTTTAGCCACTGGCAGGATCAATTAATAACAGACCATGTACGTTACAATCAAATTGTAAATGAACTGCAGGAAGCTGCAAGAAGTAATCTCATTTTTGGCTTGCATGTACATGTAGGCATGCAGGATAGGAAGATGGCGGTACATCTTGCCAACAGTGCCCGTTATTTTTTACCGCATGTGTATGCACTCAGCACCAATTCTCCTTTTTGGGAAGGCCGCTTAACGGGTTATAAGAGCTTTCGAACAAAAGTTTTTGATAAGTTTCCACGCACCGGCATTCCTGAATACTTTGACAGTATTGAAGCATACGACAATTATGTAGCATTACTCATCAAAACAAATTGTATTGATAATGCCAAAAAGATTTGGTGGGATTTACGTGTGCATCCGTTTTTCAACACTATTGAGTTTCGTATATGCGATGTGCCCATGACGGTGATGGAAACGATTGCCATCACAGCATTATTTCAGGCAATAACTGCAAAGCTTTACAAACTCCGCAACAAGAACATGAATTTTATACAATACCAGCGTGCACTCATCAACGAAAATAAATGGCGGGCCAGCCGTTATGGTATTGATGGTTATTTAATTGATTTTGGAAAGGAAGAGGAAACCAATACACGTGGGCTCATTTATGAATTACTTGATTTTATTGATGATGTTGTAGATGAGCTTGGCTGCCGCTATGCCATAAACTTCATTCCAAAAATGCTGGAACAGGGCACAGGAGCTGACAGACAGTTGAAAGTGTATGAACAAACCAAGAGTATGGAAACAGTGGTTGATTATATTGGCAGTCAGTTCTTAGCCGGCGTATAAATTTTTTCCAATCATACTGCTTTTAAAGCTCTGAATTGTTTCAGAGCTTTTTTATTGAAATAACATGATGGATAAAGCTTTGGCTTGTTGCAATGCTTTTACGTATTTTTAAACTCTGTATGACGTCCATCAGCAAACAATTAGAACAAATTCTTCCGCCACATAAAATCAAAGCTAAACTGATAGACCGTCATGCATTTGCTGCAGATGCAGGCTTTTATTATCTGTTGCCGCAGGCCGTAGTACAGCCAGACACAGTTGAAGAAATCAAACAACTGTTTTCATTTGCACAGCACAATAATATTCCCCTCACCTTTCGTGCGGCCGGAACCAGTTTGAGCGGACAATCCATAACAGATGGCATACTTGTTGACCTGAGCCGCAACTGGAAAAAGATTCAACCATTGAACAACGGTGAACATATAACCGTACAGCCTGCTGCTATTGGTGCTCATGTAAACCATACGCTTAAAAAATTTCAAAAGAAGATCGGGCCCGACCCTGCTTCCATTACCGCAGCCATGATGGGTGGCATTTTATCCAATAACAGCAGTGGTATGTGTTGTGGCGTTATGTTTAATTCGTATCACACCGTTACGTCTGTACATTTTATTTTGCCGAATGGTAATGAATACAATACTGCAAAAAAAGTAGATTATAAACGATTTGAAACAGATGACAAAACAATTGCTGAAGGAATCCTGCACTTAAGAAATGAAGTATTGAGTAATAAACCATTAGTTCAAAAAATACGTACCAAGTATAAAATAAAAAATACGGTTGGTTACAGTATCAATGCATTTATTGATTACGAACATCCATTGGACATACTTGCACATTTATTAATTGGCGGTGAAGGTACATTAGCCTTTATTGCAGAAGCTGTTCTAAAAACGATTCCTGATAAACGTTTTAAAACAACAGGACTTTTATTTTTTGAATCACCCTCTGCAGCTGCTGAAAATATTCCGTTGCTCAAATCAACTCATGCAGAAGCGTTGGAGTTAATGGACCGACCTGCACTTCGTTCTATCGAACATCTGGATTATTGTCCTGATGTTATTAAATCATTGCCCGAAGGTGCTACGGCTATCCTTTGTGAATACCAGGCAACTACTGAAGAAGAATTACACAATTTGTTTGCATCAGCACAAAGCACCATCAATCAATTACCCTTACTGGGTAAAGTTGATTTTACATTAGATGAATATCAGCAACAAAAATTCTGGAAACTGCGTAAAGGTATGTACCCATCCGTTGCGGCAGTGCGTGCAAAAGGTACAACTGCCATGCTGGAAGATGTGGTGGTTCCTTTGGAGTATTTGGGAAAAGCAGTAACTGACTTACAGGCACTGTTTCAAAAATACAAGTATCACAATGCTATCATTTTTGGTCATGCCAAAGAAGGTAACCTTCACTTTTTAATTACACAACCTGTAAACACTACTGAAGAAACAAAAGTATTTGAACAGTTTAATGATGAACTTGCTGAAATCATTATTAAAAAATATAACGGCTCGTTAAAAGCAGAACACGGTACGGGAAGACAAATTGCTCCCTATGTAAAAGATGAATGGGGTACTGATGCTTACCGCATCATGCAATCATTGAAGCAATTAATTGATCCTTATAATATTTTAAACCCCGGTGTGATTATTAATGCAGATGAAAAATGTCATCTCAAAAATTTAAAGAGCATGCCCGTAGTGGAGGAAGAAGTAGATAAATGTGTAGAGTGCGGTTATTGTGAAAACAGATGTCCCAGCAGAGATTTTACCATGACGCCGAGACAACGTATTCAAGTACGTCGTTCATTACAACGTTTAAAAGCAGAAGGCAATACAACTGATTACAATCAATTAATAGATGAATACCAGTTCAATGGCATGGACACTTGTGCAGTAGATGGTATGTGTGCTGCAGATTGTCCTGTAAACATCAACACCGGCGAATTAATCAAACGCTTACGCAGAGAAAATCATTCAGCTTCTGCAAATAACATTGCACTGAAAGTTGCCAAACACTTTGGAACTGTTGAGCGATTGGTCAAGCTGGTATTGTACAGCGGCAATGCGTTCAACTTTATTACAGGTGGTAAAGGAATGCATTTCATTACTTCTACAATAAAAAAAGCTATTCCTTCTTTTCCTGTCTGGACAAAATCATTAAGTAAACCTGTTTCCATAAAAGCCAATGAAATAACTGATGCAGATGTGGTTTATTTTCCCACCTGCATTACACGTATGATGGGTGCAGATAAAGAACAACCAAAACCCATCAGTGAAGTAATTCAATCTGTGTGCAGTAAAGCAGGAATTAAATTATTTATTGCACAAAACAACAATGGTGTTTGCTGCGGACAATTATTTTCATCCAAAGGTTTTATGCCGGCATACACGCACACAGTAAATAATACCATAGAACTGCTGTGGCAAAGAACCAAGCAGGGGGCTATTCCTGTGCTCATGGATGTTACCTCCTGTACGTATTCTTTACAACATGCAGAACCGTATCTCACGGAAGAAAACAAAAAACGTTTCAAAGCACTACAGATTATTGACAGCATTGATTTTGCTGCTGATTATTTATTACCAAAGCTGAACGTAAGAAATCAAAAATCGAAAATTGTATTTCATCCCGTGTGCACAACGCATAAGATGAATAATCTTCATAATCTTAAAAAAATTGGTGTGCATTGCTCGCAAGAGGCTGTTATTCCGTTTAACAGCGGTTGTTGCGGTATGGCTGGTGACAGAGGCTTTTACTATCCTTCACTAACACAGGCTGCTACGAAACCGGAAGCTACAGAAGTATTGCAGAATGAGTATGATGGTTATTACTCTTCCGGCAAAACCTGCGAAATGAGTTTGTATGATGCTACGGGCAAAAACTATCAATCTATTTTTTATTTACTGGATGAGTGTTGTTGAAGGAGAAATCCCACTAAGGCACAAAGGGCACAAAAAAGAAATAGCCGAGAAGACCGGAAGTACCAATGTTTTCTTTGTGCTTTTAGTGCCTTAGTTGTAAAAAAATACGAAGTCACAAAGACAGAAAATATTTCATCGTGTATTCCGTGCAATTTTATAACCCCCACTTTTAAGTCGGGGCATAACATCGCAAGTGGTTTGGCTTTAGCCTTGACCAAATAAAAAAATGGGAAAGCTTTCCGCTCTCCCATTTTCATTTATCCGTAATACAATTACCCATTATTTATTCCATCCAAACCAATCATTTCCATTTGCATAAATCATTAGCCCTAATAGTAACACCATACCCACAATTTGTGCATACTCTAAAAATTTCTCATTGGGCTTTCGGCCTGTAATCATTTCAATTAACGTAAACAGTACATGCCCGCCATCCAATGCCGGTATAGGTAATAAATTCATAAATGCAAGTACAATACTGAAGAAGGCGGTGATGTTCCAGAAATTTTCCCAATCCCATACGGGAGGGAATATAGACCCCATTGATTTAAAACCACCCACACCCTTGTAAGCTCCTGTTTCCGGGCGAAGAATTAATTTAAACTGGTCAATATAATCGCCCAGCTTGGTGATTGTTTTCTTTACACCGGCAGGAAATGATTCAAAGAATCCATAACTTAAATGCTCTACTTCAAACATTCCTGCTTTTACATATTCTTTCTGCTCCGTCATACCCAAACCAATACGGCCATTCTCATTCACCTTTGAAATTACATTCACAAGTTCACCATTTCTGTTAACTGTAAGCAACACTGTTCCGTTTTTCTTTTTCTCCACCAAAGGCACCATCTCATCAAAAAAGTTGAAAGCTACTGAATCAACAGCAACAATTTTATCACCTTCTTTCAATCCGCTTCTTGCTGCAAAAGTTGTATCATCTTTTTCAAACCTTGGTACAATTACCGGCACACGCAGCTCAACCAGTCTTCTTCTGCGTTTGCTTTCCACCAGCTTGCCCACAAGGTCAGTGGGAAATTTAATTTGCTTTTGCTCACCGTTTCGTTCCACCACCATGCTTTGGGCAGTAAGAATATTTTTGTTTACGCTTTCAAAATAATCAACAGGTTTATCAGCAATAGAAATAATCTTATCACCATTACGTAACCCTGCATTGTACATCAAACTATCAGTAATCCAGATGCCATTTTTAACACTGCTTATGGGTGTTCTGTCTTCGCCCCACACAAACAATACCATCGCATAAATAATAAACGCCAGAATCACATTCACTGTAACACCGCCAATCATGATAATCAAGCGCTGCCAGGCGGGTTTGCTTCTGAACTCATAAGGTTGTGGTGGTAGTTTGAGCTGGTCTTTATCCATACTCTCATCAATCATACCGCTTATTTTTACGTAACCGCCCAGTGGCAACCAACCTATACCGTACTCCGTATCACCTACTTTCTTTTTAAACAGTGAAAACCAGGGATCAAAAAACAAATAAAATTTTTCAACACGGCATTTAAACCAGCGTGCAGTTATGTAATGTCCAAATTCATGCAGAATGACGAGAATGGATAAACTCAGTAATAATTGAGCCGCCTGTACACCCACATTTGCCCAGTTAATGGCTAACAGCATAAGGGATATTGTTTTGTTTTAATGTTTGCAAATATCAGTGAAAATCAAGATGTAAAATGGTAATTTTTTGTAAATGGATGATACCAGCATATGATTTCATGGCATCTTCGTTGCGTCGCAATCCTTTCATCGGCGCTGCAAGTAGCGTCTTTTATTTCAAATTTCAGTTTTTCTTTACAATTTATATCATCATAACTGTATCAATGATGCTGCATAATTCCTTGCTTCACCATCACTATCCAGATATTCATCCAAAGTGGGCTTTTCAATAAACGGTACAGCATTCATTGTTTTTTCAATTACATCCGTCATATCCAGAAAACCAACCCGGTTACGCAAAAATGCCCATACTGCAATTTCATTGGCAGCATTCATAATACAGGGAAGGTTGCCGCCTTTATTGAGGGCATCAATACTTAAAGCCAGATTGCGGAAGGTTTTTAAATCAGGCTCTTCAAAAGTGAGTGTATTTACCTTTCTGAAATCATATCTCGGAAAATCATTGGCTATACGTTGCGGAAAAGCCATCGCATACTGTATGGGCAACTTCATATCGGGCAAGCCCATCTGTGCTTTAATGCTGCCATCTTCAAACTGTACCATGCTGTGAATTATACTTTGCGGATGTACCACCACCTGTATCTGTTCAGGCGCAAGGTTAAACAACCACTTGGCTTCAATCATTTCCAAACCTTTGTTCATGAGTGTGGCAGAGTCAATCGTAATTTTAGCCCCCATGCTCCAGTTAGGATGCTGCAACGCATGGTCACGTTTTACATTGAGTAAAAAATTGGGCTTCTTACCACGAAAAGGACCACCACTTGCAGTGAGTATGATCTTTTCAATCCTGTTTCTTGACTCTCCAACCAGGCACTGAAATATGGCAGAGTGCTCACTATCCACAGGGATGATGGGTACACGGTTATCAACTGCCATCTGCATTACAATATCACCCGCCACCACCAGCGTTTCTTTATTTGCCAGCGCAATGGCCTTTTTATTTTGAATGGCTTTAATAGTGGGCTTTAATCCTGCAAAACCTACAATTGCTGCCAGCATCATATCATAGGTATCAAACTGGGCTACATCTTCCAATGATTGCTCGCCGGCAAATACTTTTACATCTGTTAATGCCAATGCGTCTTTTACTTTAGGGTATTTTTTCTCATCCACAATCACCACAGCATTGGGCTTAAATTCTTTTGCCTGTGCAATCAGTAATTCATCGTTATGATGTGCAGTAAGAATTTCAACTTCAAACAAATTAGAATTAGCACGGATTACATCCAGTGCCTGTGTACCAATAGAACCTGTAGAACCAAATATGGCAATGCGTTTTTTAGTCATGTGTAAATTTCCTGAAAGTGCTAAAGCTAATTATTTATTGTAAACGGAAGTAAATCATCTGCAAGCTTTCTGTCGTTACTCAATCTCGGTACTTTGTTTTGTCCGCCCAGTTTACCGATACTTTTCATATAATCAATAAATCCGTTTTTACGAACAGGAGTAATTTTTAATCGTTCTAAAATATTACCCGTTATTAAATCATCATAATAAATATTCTTTTCCCTGAGGTTATTGTCAACCTGTTCAGCAAAGGCATTCAGATCACCAGGTGTGTTTTCAAACTCCACAAACCACTCATGATAACTTTTACCATTATCCTGTGTAATGAAAGGAGCCACGGTAAACTCTACCACTTTCACCTGTGATTGCTCTGCCGCCTTTAACATGCTTTGTTCTACTTCTTCACCAATAACATGTTCACCAAAGGCAGAAATAAAATGCTTAATGCGGCCCGTTACTACCAAACGATAAGGATTGGTTGAGACAAACTTCACTGTATCACCAATATTATAACCCCATAACCCTGCATTGCTGTTTATTATGAGTGCATAGTTCTCTCCCACTTTAACATCACGCAGGCTTATGCGTGTTGGGTTTTCATTAAAAATTTCATTGGCGGGAACAAATTCAAAATAAATACCGCTGTTTGTATTTAATAGCAATCCTTCTGCTTTTTGACTGTCCTGAAAAGCAAAGAATCCTTCACTGGCAGGAAACAGTTCAATACAATCCACATGCCTTCCGATGCTTTCATACAGCTTAGCTTTGTACGGCTGAAAGTTGACACCGCCCTGAACCATTACACTAAAGTTGGGGAAGAGTTCACCCACCTTTTTACCGCTGCGTTCTGTAAGCCGGTCAAAATACATCTGCATCCAGGGCGGTATACCACTGATGAGGGTCATATCCTGTTTAATAGTTTCTTCAACTATTTTATCCAGTTTGGTTTCCCAGTCATCTATGCAATTAGTTTCAAAGCTGGGCAATTGATTTTTTCGCAGATAGCCCGGCACATGATGGTTTACAATACCGCTTAGTCTGCCTGTAGGTATATCGCCTATCCGTTCCAGTTCAGGTGAACCTGATAAAAAAATGAGCTTGCCGTCAGGAAATTTATGATTGCCGCTTTCGGCAATATAACAAAGCAAGGCATTGCGGGCTGTGTTGATATGGTTGGGAATGGAATCTTTGGTGATGGGAATGTACTTGACCCCACTGGTGGTACCGCTGGTTTTAGCGAAATAGATAGGGCGGCCTTTCCACAGCACATTATGCTTGCCTTCTTTAATGGCTTGGATATAGGTTTTAATTGTTTCATAATCCCTGATGGGCACAGCTTGGGCAAATTCAGGGTGGGTTTTTATTTCCTTAAGCTTATGGTCAGTACCAAACTGTGTACCTGCACCCACTTTAAGCAGATGTTTCAGAATAGATTCCTGGTCTTCCAGGGCCGTTTCCATTCCTTTTTTTATGTTTTTATATATGTACCCTGCAAATGGCTTGGCAAGGAAAGATTTAATTTTCATTTATCTGCTTCATTCTGAGGCAACAAATTTAGCTTTACGTATTCAAACGGTGGCGTTAAAATAGAGGCAAATTTTTTGCCTGAATCTTTGCCCTAATGGTTAAAACCCCCTACCTTTGCAGCCCTAATATTGGAAAGTTATGTTTGCAGTAGTAAAAATCGCTGGTCAGCAATTTAAAGTTACAGAAGGCCAAAGCCTTTATGTTCCTCACATTGAAGGTAACGCAGGTGATAACGTTGAGTTTTCAGATGTATTGATGGTGGATGCTGATGGCAGCATTACTACAGGCAGTGCAGTGAAAGCAAAAGTTAAAGCTGAAATTTTGGGTGAGAAAAAAGGTAAAACTGTAATTGCGTTTAAAATGAAACGCCGTAAAGGTTTTCGTAAAAAAAGAGGTCACCGCACATTGTACACACAAATTAAAGTAACTGCAATTGCATAAAATTTGAAAAACAGTTTTCAGATTTTTTTATTTTCTAAATTTCAAATTCTTAATCAATGGCACATAAAAAAGGTGAAGGCTCCGTAAAAAACGGTCGTGATTCAGAAAGCAAACGTCTTGGTGTAAAGATCTATGGAGGTCAACCTGCCAATGCAGGAAGCATCATAATACGTCAGCGTGGAACTGTTTATCATCCCGGTAAAAATGTAGGTGTTGGCAAAGACTTTACGCTGTTTGCATTAGCTGATGGTGTTGTAGAATTCAAAAAAGGAAAGAACAACAAGACAACTGTGTCTGTTGCGCCTGTTGAAGTTGGTGCATAAAAAATTTGTTTGGTAAAAAAAAATATTTATTTTTACCCAGATAAGTTTTTTTTACTAACTCTAAATTCTACAAAAATGGCAACAAAAAAGAAAGCCGCTAAAAAAGCTGCTCCAAAAAAGAAAGCTGCTAAAAAAGCTGCTCCTAAGAAGAAAGCTGCGAAGAAAGCTGCTAAGAAAAAATAAGGTTCGCAAGAATCTGAAAGAAAAAAGCCCCGTAGTAATGCGGGGCTTTTTCATTGGTTAAAATGAACTGGTTATTAATTATTCAGGCTAAACAAACTATCAACAAATTCTGTTTTATTAAATACCAGTAAATCTTCCACCTTCTCTCCTACACCAATAAACTTTACAGGAATTTTAAACTGATGTGCAATAGCAAGCACCACCCCACCTTTTGCAGTACCATCAAGTTTTGTAATTACCAACCCGCTTACATCAGTTGCTGCAGTAAAATGTTTTGCCTGTTCTAAAGCATTTTGTCCGGTACTTCCATCCAGAACCAATAACACATCATGCGGAGCATCAGGAATTACTTTTTGTACTACACGTTTAATTTTAGAAAGCTCTTCCATCAAATGTGTTTTTGTATGTAAGCGGCCGGCAGTATCAATAATCAACACATCCACATTTTTTGCAACAGCGCTGTTAACAGCATCAAAAGCTACAGAAGCAGGGTCGCTGCCCATTTCTTTTTTTACAATGGGTACACCGGTACGTTCACTCCAGATGGTGAGTTGATCTACTGCGGCTGCACGAAACGTATCAGCAGCTCCAAGCATAACTGATTTTCCTGCTGCTTTAAAATGATGCGCCAGTTTACCGATGGTTGTTGTTTTTCCAACACCATTTACACCCACAACCATAATCACAAATGGCTTTTTATCCAACGGCAAATCAAATCCTGAATAATTGGTATCCTCAGGAGCATCTACTAAAATATTTTGAAGCTCACTTTGAAGAATATTGTTGAGTTCAGAAGTATTGATGTATTTATCTTTTGCTACCCGTGCTTCAATACGTTCAATCAATGCTACCGTTGTTTCAATACCCACATCAGCACCTACCAATGCTTCTTCGAGGTTGTCAAGCACTTCACCATCCACTGTGCTTTTACCTGCTATAGCACGAGTTATTTTTCCCAAAAAGCCTTCCTTGGTTTTTTCCAATCCCTGGTCTAAGCTTTCTTTTTCTTTCTTTCCGAATAGTTTTCCAAAAAATCCCATAACGATAAATTTTTAGCGGGTCAACAGCCGGTATAAAAACAAAAGCTGTTTCGGTACGAATAACGAAACAGCTTTTTTATCAGTAAAACCAGATAAAATTATTTTTGAGCTAGATACTCTTTCACTTTGTCCTTATGTACAATGGCCTCTTTAAAAGTATAGGCACCTGTTTTAGGACTGCGTACTGCACGAATCACTTTTGACCAGTTCTTTGATTCAGCCGCTGCTTTAGCGTCTTTAATCTTTGCGTTCTTTGAAGCTGCTTTAGCCATGATTGAAAATTTGAAAACCTGTCTGCCGACAGGCAGGTTTGAAAATTTGAAAATTTGACATCACATTAAAACGTGAGTGCAAATATTCGTTCTTACTTAATTTCTTTGTGAGTTGTTACCTTTTTGAGAATGGGGTTGAACTTTTTCAACTCCAAACGCTCCGGTGTGTTCTTTTTGTTTTTGGTAGTGATATAACGGCTTGTACCGGGCTGACCAGAAGTCTTATGCTCTGTACATTCCAAAATCACCTGAACACGATTACCTTTCTTTGCCATTGTATTCGCTGTTTAATTAAAATCAGTTAATCAGATTTTTTCACCTCTTGCTCTCAATTCCTTCACCACATTGTACAAGCCACGCTTGTTAACGGTGCGGATAGCTTCAGTAGAAAGCTTCAGGGTTACCCATTTGTCTTCTTCAGCCAGGAAAAAACGCTTGGTTTGCAGGTTGGGTAAAAAGCGACGCTTGGTCTTGATATTTGAGTGCGATACCTTGTGACCACCCACCGGCACTTTTCCTGTAAGCTGACATACTCTTGCCATGATACTAAAATTTTGGACGGCAAAGGTAGGGGAAAACAGCTTAAATGAAGCAAGAATTTTGGATTTTCTTTTATGCACAAAACTCTTCACAATCGGAGATTTCAAAGATAAGCTTTCTTAATTGTCCACATTTACCCATACTGCTTCCTTATTTTTGCGCCCTATGGCGAAATCGGCATCTGAAACCCCGCTCATGCAGCAACACAAGGCCATTAAGGCAAGATACCCCGATGCGGTACTGCTCTTTCGTGTGGGTGATTTCTATGAAACCTTTGGCGAAGATGCCATTATTACCAGCCAGGTTTTAGGCATCACCCTTACCAAACGAAATAACGGAGCAGCCAGCAGCAGTGAACTGGCCGGGTTTCCGCACCATGCTTTGGATACTTACCTCCACAAATTGGTAAAAGCCGGATACCGTGTTGCCATTTGCGACCAATTAGAAGATCCCAAACAAGCCAAAGGAATTGTAAAACGTGGAGTAACCGAATTACTCACTCCCGGCACTACCACTAATGATAAATTGCTGGACAATGAAACCAACAATTTTCTTGCGTCTATCCATTTTAATGAAAATCATTTGGGAATTGCCTTTCTGGATGTGAGCACCGGTGAATTTTTTATAACTGAAGGCAATAAAGAATATGCTGATAAACTGTTGCAAAGTCTTCGTCCGGCCGAAGTGATTTTTCAACGTAACAAACAAAAGCTGTTTAAAGAGTGGTTCGGACATCGCTTCTATACTTATCATCTGGAAGAATGGATTTTTGCTGATGCCTATGCCAATGAATTACTCCTCAAGCAATTTCAAACACACTCACTTAAAGGTTTTGGTGTTGAACAGTTGCAAGCAGGTATAGTTGCTGCAGGCGCCATTCTTCATTATTTAAAAGACACAGAACATCCGAATCTTGGGCACATCACCGGCCTTCATCGTTTAACGGAGACAGATTATTTGTGGATGGACCGTTTTACCATTCGCAACCTGGAATTACTGGGCAGCCAAAGTGATGGTGGTAATTCATTAATCAAAGTGATGGATAACACCGTTTCTGCAATGGGTGCCAGAATGATGCGGCGCTGGATGGTGTTGCCGTTAAAAGATAAGCAACGAATTGAAGAGCGATTGGATACCGTTGAGGCTTTATTACTGAACACTGATTTACGAAAACAATTGCAGCATTTAATAAAACAATGTGGTGATTTGGAACGACTGGTTGCAAAACTTCCGTTGAAGAAAATCAATCCACGTGAAGTGCTGCATCTGGCTAAAAGCCTGCAACATGCGGAGGAAATTAAAAAGCTTGCTGCTGCCAGTAACAGCAATTATTTAAAACGATTGAGTGATACCATCAATCCCTGTGTTTTTATTTCAGAAAAAATCATTTCCAACTTAACGGAGCAGCCGCCCGTTGCTGTAAGCAAAGGCATGGTGATAAAAGATGGAGTAAACAAAGAACTGGATGAACTGCGCCGTATTGCGCATCATGGCAAAGAATACTTACTGGAAATTCAGCAACGTGAAAGCGAAGCAACAGGAATACCCTCTTTAAAAATTTCTTTCAACAATGTATTTGGTTATTATCTGGAAGTAACCAATGTACATAAAAACAAAGTACCTGCTGCGTGGACAAGAAAACAAACCCTGGCCAACGCCGAACGATACATCACACCTGAACTGAAGGAATACGAAGAAAAAATTACTGGTGCTGAAGAAAAAATTTTAGTTATTGAAGCCAATTTGTTTGAACAGTTGCTGAATGACATGCAGGAATATGTGAGTCCCGTACAAACCAATGCACAGGTGATGGCCATCATTGATTGCCTTAGCAGTTTTGCTGAAAATGCAATGCAATTCAAATATGTGAAGCCAAAATTGCATGAAGGCGATGCATTAACAGCTAAAGATGTGCGCCACCCTGTAATTGAACGGCAACTGCCTGCAGGCGAACCTTATATTGCCAATGATATTTTATTAGACAAAGAGCAACAGCAAATCATCATTCTCACCGGACCTAACATGAGTGGTAAGAGTGCTTTGTTGCGGCAAACAGGATTGATGGTGCTCATGGCACATATGGGAAGTTTTGTAGCAGCCGGTGAGGCACAGATTCCAGTAACCGATAAAATTTTTACACGTGTAGGCGCCAGTGACAATTTGAGTGGTGGTGAAAGTACATTCATGGTGGAGATGAATGAAACAGCCAGCATCATCAACAACCTGAGCGATAAGAGTTTGATTTTGCTGGATGAAATCGGCCGTGGCACTTCTACCTATGATGGTATTTCCATTGCATGGAGTATTGCCGAGTTTTTACATCAAAGTACTCATCAGCCCAAAACATTATTTGCAACACACTATCACGAGTTGAATGAGCTGGAAGAAAAGTTCAGCCGAATTAAAAATTATCATATCACTAATAAAGAAGTGGGTAATAAGGTGGTGTTCTTACGAAAATTAGCACCCGGCGGCAGTGTTCATAGTTTTGGTATTCATGTAGCACGCATGGCAGGTATGCCGCCTGCACTCATTAACCGTGCCAATGAGGTATTAAAGCAGTTAGAAGACCAACGCTCACAAGCTGATATTAAACATCAGCTTAAACAACTGCCCGTTGAAAAAATGCAACTGAGTATTTTTGATATACACAGTCAAACCTTTGATGAAATACGAACGATGCTGGAAGGAATTGACATCAACCGTTTAACTCCGGTGGAAGCATTGTTGAAATTGCAGGAGATAAAAAGTAAGTTGAAATAAAAGATATGCAAAAAAAATCCCTCCACAAGCGGAGGGATTTTCAATTTTATGTGCTTTAAAATTAAAACGGCAAATCATCCACCACATCATTACTGATGCTGGGTTCATTGCTCATTTGTGGTGCAGATGCAGGGGCACTGTAACCGCCGCCGCCATTGCTGCCTTCAGTATTTCTGCTGCCCAGCAATTGTACACTCAATACACGCATGGAAAGCGATGCTCCACTTTTACCATCCTGAGTTGTATAAGTTCTTACTTCAGGCGTTCCTTCCACATACACCTGTGTTCCTTTTTTCAGATAGGGTGCAAGACCGGTACGGTCGCTCCAATAGGCACAATCCACCCAGGTCGTTTTTTCACGCTGGGCACCGGTGCTGTCTTTAAATTTTTCCGTGTGAGCTACAGTAAAGTTCATTACGTTTTTGCCGTTTACTGTGTTCACCGCACAATCCTTTCCCAAATTGCCGATTACTTGTAACTTGATCATAACTTAAATTTTTAGCTGAATAATAAATGAATGATGAATGTACAGGTATTTTCGAAAATAATGAATAGAATGTTGAAATATGTTACATCACTTCATACACAAGGTTAGCAGCTAACTGAATTAGTCCCCATCTTTATAAAGTGGAAACGGCACTTGTTCATAGAAATCTGCTGGAGGCGGGCCCGGTTATAGAAGCTGAAATCTTTGCTTCTGAAGAGGCTTTTCTCAAATTTAAAAACTACGGCACGCCTGAATCCTTTGCCAAAGTAAAACTGCTCATTGATACCGGCTCTAATATTTCAGGTCTTGATCATTCCATTATTAAAATACTCAATCTCTCCTCTTACAATGATACAGAAGATTGGGTACAGGGCCAGGGCGGAAGCTGGCAGGTACTCCGTTACAGTTGTGTTTTATATCTCCCCATTTTTAAAAAGAAAGCACTAACCTTTGATGTGCTGGGAGGTGATTTTCATGGCAGTCATTATGATGGCGTATTGGGCAGAGATGTACTCCGTTTTTGTGAATTTAAATACGATGGCATAAGAAATACCTTTTCAATTGTAGCAAAAGGTTTTTGATTAACCTATTTTCCAAAATCTCAGTTGCGTTCACTTGCTTTCAGTCTTTCACTCTAATAATCAATTCATTGTCGTCATAAAATCTTTAGCAGTAGAACGCTGCTATTTTGCTTTAAGAGACATTATTAATCAAAAATAATGACCTCTTTAAATGAATAAACTTTACGTTTTAAATTTTGTTATTTAAAACACTATGTTCAAAAAAGTGTTGATACTGATATTAACAATAAGCAGCATAACTACTACTGCTCAGATAAGAAATGTTTTTTATGAAATAGACTTGAATTTTAGGGATTTAAACAAAGTTGAAAATTCAAGATACGATAAATTAGAATTCATTGATAACAGATGTGATACTAACTATGTTGGTGTAGGCTCTTCCTTAATGGGAATAGAAGTTTTTGGTATGAACAGGGCGAACATTAAAATATTTAAACTAAAGCAGCCAATTAGCACCCAGGTGACTTCCTATTTTTCAAAACTAAATGGACAAAACCCAAAAAATGGGACTTTAGTCTATCATTTACAAAAATTTTATTGTGTTTCTAATGCGAACTCTCTTGATGGACCTGAGCCATTAATTAAAAATGAACTCGTTTTCAGAGCTAGTTTTTACGAAAAAAAAGAAGATAAGTATTATTTAATACAAAGTATTGATACGATTATTCGTCCTGATTTTCTGAAGCTTAACCAAAAAAGATTTTTGCTAACTGAAAGCTATAAACTTTTTATATTAACAATGCAAAACTGTATGTCCAAAGAAGCACATACAGCTGTTGGCAAAACATATACAGAAGTGCTAAATATAGACGCTATTGCAAAAAATAAAATACCATTATATACGAATACAACACTTGCAGACGGCGTTTATGAGAACTATGAAAAGTTAGCTAATCAAACACCCGACCATAATATTACTGTTATTACAAAAGAGGGGAAAATTGATGAAGTATTAACAGTGAATAAAAATGGTGAGCAAGAAAAGCTAAACACAAGAAAGTTTTATGCCATTGTTTACAAGGGAGAAGCCTACTGGATTTATGGAAGCCTTTTAGGCCTTCGATATTTAAAACTGGAAAAAATTAATAACACGTTTATAATTGCTGGCAGAATCCCGTTATTTAATTTATCTACAAGAGTGGCTTCTGATTTTTTTATAAAAGAAAGCAGAAAAATCCTAAACCCAAGATTTGGAGATCCTTATTGCGTAGCAGAATTAGATTGTTACGATGGCAGTTTAATTTTTACTAAAATTTCCTGGAAAGAACATAAGTAATTACACAACAAAGGCGAAGTTTTTTTTTAATTCACTTTAACGTGAAGACTAATAAAGGCTAAAGACTATAGTCTTTAGAAAGTGTTTTGCCTTAACATAACAATACTTCAACTACTTGTTTAAGTACAACAATTGATTTAATCAACATCTGTTAAATTCTTTAAACACGCAATAATTTATCGCTTCACTATTTGCAGTTACCAAAAAAAATAAATAGTTTCATTGTAACATTACATTATGCAGCACCTTTACCTATATAACTTAAAACTACCTGAATCATCTTTCCTTTTCTTTTACTCTCCGCTTATTTCTTTATACCACTTCATTGCTTTACTTAAGAACACTTTAACCAAACGGTTACTTATAAAAAACATACGTTATGAGAAAACAATCCCCCCCCCCCGCAAGCATTTTTCTGCTGCGGCTTAAGCACTCCGGCAGTTGTTATTTATTTATTTCATCTTAAAAAAATAACAATGAAAAATAAAATAATCTACACCTGCCTTTTTTTTGTTTTACTAAGTGCACAATGCAAAAAAAGCAAGCAAACCAAAACCGATACACCAGGCCTGCCACCTGCAACACAAACCGGGGCTAACACTTTTGGCTTTTTGCTAAACGGACAACCATGGATACCACAAGGTAATGATGGAAGCGGTAATAATCTGAGTATTGATTTTGACCCTGGGTTTAATAATGGTATAGTCGGAATAGCAGTGTACAAAGCAACCGCTGCTTTACCTTTTACTCAAGGTTTTGGAATAGGAATAAGAGATAGTTTAAATTACTTCAGTTTCCCTAAAACATTTTTACTATCACGAAATTCACTATTCAGAGCCAGAGGAAACAAAGATGACTTATGTACTATGTTTTCAACTGATGTTGGTACTTTTTGCAATGGACAACTCATAATTGATAAACTAGACAGACAAAGCAGAATAATTGCAGGTAGGTTCAATTTTACTCTACATCAAAATGGTTGCGATACAGTAAAAGTATCTAATGGAAGATTTGATTTGAAATTTTAAAACATTTTAAACTAACATTTAATGAAAAAAATTATTATCGCTACCCTTTGGGTAGCCTTAGCTACTGCTTTGCCCAATTTTAGCAAAGCTCAAGCACCCGATACAAGCACTATAGATAAGCTGCAACGCTACGTTGCGGGTTCACTTGATAAAACCCAAATACCTACCGGCTTTTTAGAAGAATATGGTGCGCCCTTTATACCCATGGCTGCATTTGATGGCAACCTAAGTGATAGTAATAAAATTGAAATGAACCTGTGGAGGTTACTGTATTTTCAATTGCAAACCAGTTATTGCCAGACGGGCACTAACCCAATGCCAAGTATTGTTACGGTAAATACTGCTTTGCAGAATGCTGGCACCAGCGCCATACCTATAAGCCTGCTCTTAGGGCAATATGCCAAAGTAAAAACGGATGCTTATACCAACAACCTGCTGTACTTTAACAGCACTGATAAGCGGGTATATGATGTAGCAGGCCGCAGCCAAAGCCCTTATACTACCAATTACTTATTTGCAGCAGCACCCTTAAAATCAAATAATGTAAGCAATACCGCCAGTTTTGTATATAACCCAAGTTTGGTATGGGCCAATACAGGTTTAACCATCAACCAATTGCAGGTAAATTTTGATGATGGGCAAGGTTTACGAACCCTTGCGCCCAATACACCTGTAAACATTACGTATGCTGATAGTGGTTATCATACACTTACCATTAAAGCCACATTGAGCAATAATGTGGTGTTGCAATGCTATAGCAGCTATTATGTGCTTACAGTAAGTAATATTCAGGCAAGATACACCTCAGCTAATATTGTAAATCCATCTTGGGGTACTATTGCACCTGTGAGTGGTGTACATGGTGGTGGTACTATCACTTACATTCTTAGTAACAGTAACACAAGCGGTCAAATTAAAAAGCCATTGATTGTAGCTGAAAATATGGACGTCTTTGGAATTGCACCTAGGTTACAAGATCAACCATTTGGTATTCAAAATTTATTAAGAAATATTAATGCACCTTTCGACGGTGGTTACGATTTCAACCAAGACTTAGATGTAGCCCAATACGATTTGGTATTTGTAAATTTTACTAAAGGAGAAGATGGCGTAGTAAACAATGCACAGGTATTTAAAGAAGCCATTTCAAGAATAAATGCCAATAAAAGCGGTAGCCTGCAAAATGTGGTATTGGGTATAGGCACGGGTGGAATAGTAGCAAGATATGCTTTAGCAGAAGTAACCAAACAACTCGGTGGCAACCCCACCCAAACAAGACTGCTTATAACTCATGATGCCCCGCACTGTGGTGCAAATATTGCCCTTGGTATACAAATGATGACACGTATGCTGGCCAGTTATAATTATTTTGGTATTACAGCAAGGCAAATTTTTCCTGAGTACGATGACGCAATGAAGTATTATGACGCCCCCATCAATCAGGATATTTTATTGTACCGCAGCACCAGTGATAAAAGCTTTACTAACAATACGTTTATAAACGCTGTATACCAACCCATGGTAAATTATACCAGCCCTTACAAATTTGTAGCTACCAGCTTGGGTAATGAGTGTGCTAACCAACTAATGCCTGCTGGTAGTAAGTTTATTGATATGGGGGCAGAAGTATATCTTAAATTAAAAGGCAAAGTTTTTTGGGGTTTAGTAGGCATTACACTTTTAAAAATAAATTATGAAACCACAATTTATGCCCGTGCGGTGCCTTCAGCATCGGATGGAAACAGAAAAATTGCTGCTGTAAAATGTGTATTTGCTTTAAAACTGTTTGGGGCTTATAACATTGCTAAAACGGGGTATGATGAAAGCACCTCAGTAGGCACTTCAATAATTCCGTACGATGGCGTTCCAGGCTCAAACCAGCAAACATTTAGCTTTAACAGTTTGCGAGAGTATTACAACGCACTTGAATTTTTATCAGGTGCAAGTACTGTATTAAACACTGCTAGTGCAGTCCTACAGTATATTGAAGCGATTCAAAAAGCAATCAAGGTAATGTAAACGGCAGCAACCTTCTTAGATCTTATACAAAGTCCGGGATTTTTCGGATTGTCGCTACAGCCGGGTTTTACTGCACAAACGCAATCTTTTTCTACTGAATATACTTACCTACCGGTAGGCAGCGCTTTAGATATTTCACCCTTTAATCAAGGTAGCTTTACTGCAAAATTTGTAAATGGTTTTAATGTAAGTTATCCCTCAAAAAGTGAAACCTTCATTGCACAGGAGTCTGTTCCTTCGGTGTATTTATTTAATAATGCTTCCATGCGTTTTACTGCACGTAATGCAAGATTTTTATTTAATGAAATGGAAAATCTACCCAATTCAGAAAACTGTTCATCTGAGTGCTTCAATCCTTTTGCTATAAATGGAGTAGGCGTCATCTGCAGCGGTAATAGTACTTATTTCATTCCCGGTTACCCACGAGGAGCTGCAGTAACATGGAGCGTAATTCCAAGAGGTATTGTAACACTTACGCCTAACGGCAGCTCTGTACTTGTTCAAAGGGTTGGCAATGGTACTATTACCCTTACCGCCTCCATTAACGGATGCAACCAAACAAGTACGGTTGAAAAAACCATAGAGATAGGACCACCCCCTACTCCTAATATACCATCGGTAAACTTTGATGCTCAGTGTGGTACGTTTGGAGAATCTTATTCCCTAAACTCCGGAGTTATTACAGGCCATATCTGGAATTTTAACTACGGCCAAATCATTCAGGACAGAGATGGTGCAGGCAGTAATTACTTTTACATAAATCCTTTGGTTAACAGTCCTGTTACAGGGCAAACT
>ERZ1066135.32-NODE-32-length-137792-cov-24.214844_pt1 | contig 137792 bp, 118 predicted proteins | sample MGYA00382782_ERZ1066135 | MGnify/ENA primary metagenome ERZ1066135 (study PRJEB33369, sample SAMEA5778365) | biofilm metagenome | biome: Industrial cooling water; feature: Water cooling tower basin; material: Biofilm | place: United Arab Emirates | collected... | reverse complement strand
TAAGCCTATTGACCTACTTTTATCCAAATCCTAAACGTTTTGGACAGCTGTGAAACAATATATACCGACCAAGGCGAATCCTCTTCTGTTCTGAAGCAAGAGTATACTAACAAAAATATTCATTCAGTAGCAGAAGATGCAGGGCTAGTATTAATTCGAGATACGGGGTATCTTTCATTCAATTGAATTAAAGAGAGAAAAAATTAAGAAAGAATACACGCACCTATTCGACTTCAAGAGCCGTACAAAGGAAGTGGACTTCATATCTGCAAATCATGAATTAAAAGAAATCCTTCCTAGTATTGGAGTATTTTTTAAAAAGGAAGTGTCAAATGGTTCTTTGATGTCATTGGAACTAATGGAAGAAGAGAATAATTGGAAAACACTGTTCATTAATATTCCCATTAACGAAAATGCTGATTGGTCTAGAGTCAATCATATTGTCGACTCCTTTTATGATAATATGTTCGACTTATTTCCTTCCGTAATGAAAAAACTAAACATTGATTTAGTCTCTAATGAGTTTTGACCCTCAAAGATTTATTGATATCTCAAAAGAACTGCAATCAGGCCAAACCGAAGCGCATTATCGGTCCATAATTAATCGTGCATATTACGGAGCATTCGGTCATATAAGAAATAATCTAGGAATTGCTGTTTTTGACACCAGTGTACATCAGGAGGTAATTAGAACATTGATCAACTCAACCGAAATATCAAAGAAAAAGGCGGGAAAAAGGCTAGAAAATCTCTTTAAAAAGAGAAAGGAGGCAGATTATCTACACAGAATTGAGATAAAAGCTCATAATTGTCAGTTTTGTGTTAACGAAGCAGAAGAAATAATAAAACTCTTTGATTCCGAATAGACGGGGGTGCGATTCGTGAAGACAAGACCAGCGAATTAAAAGTTTTTTTGTGTCTAATATAAAAAGGACAGAGAAAATTGCTATCCGAAAAGCTGATCGTGCTTTTTTGTAATTAATTGGGAATACTGATCCATCATGTCTCTTGACAAAAAGGATCGATTAATAAAGTCTAACCATCTACTCGAAAGTCTAGCATATTTATTGAGAATATTCTCTGCAGCCTTATCAGGTATACCGGAAGTAGTCATTGCGCTTAAAAAATCCGATTTATTTAGTCTCTTCTTTTTCCCGCATAATGTTAGCGCAAGTTCTTCATCATCACCGTCAACCACCAATGCCGAAGCAACTAAATCATATGCTGGAGCTAATTCATACTGACCTTGGTCGTTCCTTATCAATGAAAAATTCTTCAAATGCATGTCTGCATTTCCGGTGAGGAAGCTGAACACTGTCAACTCGTAGAACCTGACCAAATCAAGTCCCGGATTTATACTACTTCGTTTTATCTCTTTGGCTATCTGTTCATGTGATGATTTGTATTTATCCTCTGTGAGACGCTCGAGCAATTGACACATGTCTTCCATATGCTGCTTGTTTCCGTCTCTTCTATCCATTCTTTTGGTTATATATGCCAGCTCACCCGAACCCAATCGAACCAAGGAATGCTCAGCGGTTCGTATATTTGAAATCTCGGCGAGATGCATCGTCAAATCTTCTATTTGGGGCAACTCATTCCATTTGTGTGATTGAGTTTTTAATATATATTGTCCCCACAAACCTACAATTGTCAATTTTTCAGGTTCGTTATCTGGTTTTTCAATATGTAATGATAATTTCGGTTGAACACCTGTAATGGTAGCTTTCCCCTTGATCATTTGTTCAGCCAGATTAAGGAAATCCTCTGCTGTATACGGTACAATCGGTGGCTTTGGTATACCAAATATTTTCTTGCTGCAGTTTGTGTGAAAATCAGCTTCTGAGTCCCTATAGCAATACAAACATGTCATACTAGTGGTTCAATTGATACAGCTCCAACGCAATCTTTACAAGCCACAAGAAGAATTCCCATCCTATCCTTTTCATTTACTTTCCAGTTTTTCTGAACAATATCTAATATCCAACCCTCAGGAATAAGGCCATCAAAAAACGGAAATAAAATAGTTGAATGATATGCCTTTTCTTGTAACGGTAATGTTAAGCTAATTGACTCCCCTTTCTTTGCATAATATTCATGTTCATATTGAAAATGATACCCTTCCTCATCTTCAGTCAGCGTCCCTGCCCATTTGTCCTTATAAAGTACCTTAGCCCTTCTCATCTCTGGTAGCTTCTATCGGTCCCAATTCAAAACCAAAAAGGCTTAAAACTTGATTGACTTTATCCATTCTTAAGGTTGGCTTACCTTGTTCAAGTTCACGGATGAATCTTAAACCAACACCAGCCGCATAAGAAAGATCTTCTTGTGTCATGCCCACTTGTGCACGCTTTTCTTTAATGAAAAGTGATAATGTCGATTTCATATCTATACCTTTTAGGGTATGAAAATAATGGAAATGATCAAAAGTATACCCTATAGGTTATAATATCAAATTTATTTAGTGAAATATACCTCAAAGGGTATAAAATATGTCTTAACAAGCCGTTTTTTACCCGATAGGTATTGCTTCAAAAAAAGAACTACTTAGTTGATTACAGAATCTCCCGCCTCGGCACATGTCCCCACGTGACGAAATGAATAAATCATGGTTTCGATTCGTGAAGACACGACTATCGGATTAAAAGTTCTTTTGTGTCTAAGACAAAAGAACAGAGAAAAGCAAGAGGCACAATTATCAATTTAATCGTCCTGACAAGTTGCCTCAAATCTCCACATTCACATGCCGCTCCGCATGATACGATGAGCGCACCAGTGGCCCTGATTCCACGTATTTGATGCCGCGTCTTAGGCCTTCGTCTTTGTAGAATGCAAACTTGTCCGGGTGAATGAATTCCGCCACTTCTATGTGCATCTTGGTCGGCTGTAAATATTGGCCAAGCGTAAGAATATGCAAGCCGCTTTCAGCCAAATCATCCATCGCTTTGAATAGTTCATCGTCCGTCTCGCCCAGCCCCAGCATGATGCCCGATTTGGTGCGTTTGCCTGCCTCTTTGGTCAATTTAATTTGTTCCAAACTACGGGTGTACTTGGCTTGAGGTCGCACGCGTCGGTAGAGGCTTTCCACCGTTTCCATATTGTGCGATACCACCTCTTGTCCACCTTCTATCATGCGATACAGCGCATCCCAATTTCCCTTCACATCCGGTATCAACGTCTCGATAGTCGTAGTTGGGCTCAGTTGCTTCACCTTCACCACGGTCTGATACCAAATCTCTGCCCCCTTGTCTTTCAATTCGTCACGGTTCACCGAGGTGATCACGGCATGTTTCACGCCCATGGTTTTGATCGCCTCTGCCACACGCTGCGGCTCTGCTTCGTCATATTCCGGCGGTCGACCGGTGGCCACTGCACAGAAGGTACAACTGCGCGTGCACACATTGCCCAAAATCATAAAAGTGGCCGTACCCGCTCCCCAACATTCACCCATGTTCGGGCAATTGCCACTCTCACAGATGGTGTGCAGCTTGTTTTGATCCACGATTTTGCGCACATTGGCATATTCCTTACCAACAGGTAACTTCACCCTGAGCCAATCGGGCTTGCGTGGTTTAGGTTTCTCTTCGATGACAGGTAATTCGATCATGGGGGAATGGATTCAAAAGCCAATGCAAAAGTAACAACAATGCAACAAGCTTGGGTTCAAATAAGAGAACCCAAAAATAGTATGCATGCATAACAAATTTGTGTATATTTGACTTTCCCCGTATGAAGAAAGAACAGACGATCGACTACAATATCAAGGCAGCTTGGCACGCCATTATGCGGATGTACAATCAATACGGGCAGGATTTTGACATCACGGCATCCACCGGATTTGTGTTGTTGAACATCGATAGTGAAGACGGTACACCCGCCACCAAGATCGCTCCGGCGCTGGGTATGGAGGCACGCAGCTTGACCCGAATGCTGAAGTCACTTGAAGAAAAAGGCTGGATATATCGCCAACCCGACGCTTCAGATGGCCGATCCATCCGTATCTTTCTTACAGACATTGGCAAGGAAAAGCGCGAATTGTCAAGACGCGCCGTGCGTGAGTTCAATTTTCAGGTGAGCGAGCAGGTGTCCACCCAAGATTTGGCGGCCTTTTTTAAAGTATTGGATCTAATATCAAAAACCATAGATAGCAACATCGTATTCGAAAAACTGGCAGAGCAACTCGCCCCTGCCAACCTTAAATAATCAACCAAAAAGATATGCAACGAAGAATCAGGAAAGTCGCCGTATTGGGATCAGGAATCATGGGATCCCGCATCGCATGCCATTTTGCCAACATCGGCCTGGAAGTGCTCTTGCTGGACATTGTGCCTTTTGACCTGACAGACGAACAAAAGAAGGATGTACGCGCCCGCAACCGACTGGTGAATGAATCACTGGAAACAGCCGTGAAGTCTAAGCCTTCGCCGCTTTACTCGGCAGATAAGGCCAAGCTCATCCGCACGGGCAATTTTGACGACAATCTGGCAGAAATCAAACACTGCGATTGGGTCATAGAAGCGGTAGTAGAACGATTGGACATTAAGCAGCAATTGTTTGAAAAGGTAGAAAAGCACCGCACACCGGGCACGCTCATCACCTCCAACACATCGGGCATACCTATCCACCTGATGCTGAAAGACCGAAGTGAGGATTTCCAAAAGCACTTCTGCGGCACACACTTCTTCAATCCGCCGCGCTACTTGCGCTTGTTAGAAATCATCCCCACAGATAAGACATCTAAGGAGGTGGTGGACTTTTTCATGCACTATGGCGATGTGCATTTGGGTAAAGAAACGGTGCTCTGCAAGGACACCCCGGCATTTATTGCCAACCGTGTGGGCGTGTACTCCATGATGTCAGCCATGCATGCCGTGGAGAAAACAGGCCTGACCGTGGGCGAGGTGGACAAACTCACCGGCCCGGTAATTGGCCATGCCAAGTCGGCAACCTTCCGCACGTCCGATTTGGTAGGCTTGGATACAACCGTGAAAGTATCGACCAATCTCTACGAAGGTTTATCGAATGATGAATCGCGTGAGAATTTCAAATTGCCCAAAATCGTGCAAGAGCTCCATGACCGAAAGTGGCTGGGAGACAAGACAAAGCAAGGTTTTTACAAAAAGGTAGTTGGGCAGAATGGCGAGAAGGACATTCTGGAACTGAATCTCAAAACGTTCGATTACGAAACCAAATCCAGATCAAAACTGGATATTTTGGATAAGACCAAAAACGAAGAAGACCTCAAGAAGCGCCTGCAAATAGCCATCAAAGAAGGTGGAAATGTGGGTGAATTTTATCGTCTCACGTTCTTCGATCTGTACCGATATGTGACCTATCGCATACCGGAAATTGCCGACGAATTGTACCGCATCGACCAGGCAGTGTCGGCAGGTTTTGCATGGGAAATGGGTCCTTTTGAATGCTGGGATGCCATGGGTGTGGAAGAGTGCCTGAAGCAGATGAAGGAAATGAATCTGAACCCGGCTCCTTGGGTGGATGAAATGCTGGCTGCCGGAAACAAGACATTCTACAAATATCAAAATGGCAAGAAGCACTACTACGACATGGTCTCCAAGTCGTACAAGGTGATCCCGGGCACAGAAGGGTTGATCATATTGAATGCACTCAAAGAAAATGTAGTGTGGAAGAACGATGGAGCTACCCTGTATGATGCAGGAGATGGCGTGCTTAGCTTGGAGTTCCATACCAAAATGAATTCCATTGGTGCCGAAGTGATCGAGGGAATCAATACGGGAATCAAAAAAGCAGAAGAGGGCTATAAAGGCTTGGTGATCGGAAATGAAAGTGCCAATTTCTCAGCAGGTGCCAACTTGGCCATGCTCTTTATGTATGCCGTGGATCAGGAGTTTGACGAAATCGACATGATGATTCGTCAGTTCCAAAACACGATGACGCGCGCACGATTCAGTTCCGTGCCTGTGGTTTCTGCTCCTGCCGGACTAGCATTGGGTGGCGGTTGTGAGTTGTCGCTGCATTGTGATGCTATTCAGGCCCATGCCGAAACGTACATCGGTCTGGTTGAAGTGGGTGTGGGCGTCATACCCGGCGGTGGCGGTACAAAGGAATTCACCCTTCGAGCCTCTGATGAGTATGCCGATGGCGATCCGGAATTGAATACCCTTCAGAAGTACTTTATGAATATCGCCACGGCCAAGGTGGCTACTTCGGCACATGAAGCGAAGGAGATGAACATCATCAAGCCGGGTGATACCATCACCCTGAACCGTGCGCGACTATTGGCAGATGCCAAACAGCGTGTGATTGAATTGTACGATGCGGGCTACACACAACCGACAGAGCGCAAGGACATAAAAGTACACGGCAAGAGTTCGTTGGCGATGTTCGAAGCGGGCATAGCGGGGATGATCTATGGAAACTACATCTCGGAACATGATGCCAAGATCGGACGCAAGTTGGCCTGGGTAATGTCTGGAGGCGATTTGTCAGCACCTACGTTGGTGTCAGAACAGTACTTGCTGGATTTGGAGCGAGAGGCATTCTTGAGCCTATGCGGCGAACCAAAGACGCTAGAGCGTATACAGAGCGTGATTTTTAAGGGGAAACCATTGAGAAACTAGACGATAGATTATAGACAATAGACTGGATGCATAATTTCAAAGAATTGTTAGTCTGGAATTGGTCGATTTCGTTTGCAAAACGCATTTACGAAATCAGTTCTGCTTCTCCATCGGATGAAAAATTTGGGCTAGTTTCTCAAATTCGTAGATGTGCGGTATCTATTTCATCCAATATTGCTGAAGGGGCAGGAAGGAAGACTAACAAAGATTTCTCGAATTCTTTAAGCATTTCACTAGGGTCACAATTTGAAATTGAAACACAGCTAATTATAAGTAATGAAGTCGGGTTTGTTTCTCAAAATGATTTGGAAAATTTATTGATTGAACTAAATGAAATTCAGAAAATGACGAGAGCACTTATAGACAAGTTTTCTTAAGTCTATCGTCTATTCTCTAACATCTAAATACTAATAATATGAACGCATACATAGTAGCAGGTTATCGCTCGGCAGTGGGTCGGGCTAAGAAGGGCGGATTTCGGTTTTACAGACCGGATGATCTCGCAGCAGACATTATCAAGCACTTGGTTGCTTCCATTGATGGTTTTGATGCCACACGCGTGGATGACCTGATCGTAGGCAATGCCATTCCGGAGGCAGAACAAGGTATGCAAATGGGTCGAATGATTTCGCTGTTGGCTTTGCCTGTAGGCGTGCCGGGCATGATCATCAACCGATATTGCGGCTCGGGCGTGGAGGCCATTCACTTGGCATGTGCACGTATTCATGCAGGCACAGCAGATTGCATCATTGCAGGTGGTACCGAATCCATGTCGCTGGTGCCCATGCTGGGTTACAAGCCGGCGCTCAACTGGAAAATAGCCAAGGACAATCCTGATTATTATCTGAACATGGGATTGACAGCAGAGGAATTGGCCATCGAGTACAAGATTTCGAAAGAAGAGGCAGATCAATTCTCTGTGGAGTCGCATCAGAAAGCAGCCAAGGCAATAGCCGATGGCAAGTTCAAAGACGAAATTGTGCCGATCAAGGTAGAGGAAGTGTTCGTTGGACCGGATGGTAAGCGCAAGACACGCGAATTTGTGGTGGACACTGACGAGTGCGTGCGAGCCGACACCACCTTGGAGGGATTGGCGCAACTGCGACCTGCCTTCAAAGCCGGCGGACAAGTAACAGCTGGAAATGCCTCTCCAACTTCTGACGGAGCAGCATTTGTGATGGTGATGAGCGAAAAGATGGTGAAAGAGCACAAGCTGGAACCCATCGCGCGTATGGTGAGCTATGCAGCGGCCGGAGTGAATCCACGCATCATGGGTATTGGTCCGGTGGAAGCAGTTCCCAAGGCGCTCAAGCAAGCCGGGTTGAAGCAAAGTGATATTGACTTAATCGAGTTGAATGAGGCTTTTGCTGCGCAATCATTGGCTGTTATACGCACCCTCGATTTGGACACTAGCAAACTAAATGTAAACGGTGGAGCTATCGCGCTCGGCCATCCGCTAGGATGCTCAGGAGCAAAATTGTCCATCCAACTCTTCAATGAAATGCGCCGACGCAAATCAAAGTATGGCATGGTAACCGCCTGTGTGGGTGGTGGCCAAGGAGTAGCGGGCATCTATGAGTTTTTGAAGTAGACCTCTCGTATCCAAAAGAAAAAAGCGCCACCAACCGGGGCGCTTTTTTTGCTTGTAGTCCGGCCGACTCTTACTGTGTAGGCACAGGGTTAAGCGAAAACCCCTGAGTCGACCTTTTTAATTAACCTCAACCAGTTATTTAGACAATACGAAAGTAGAAAAGGGACTCATGTGCATTGATTCCATCATTGCGTTGTTAATCAACATTATGTGACTTAACCATCAGATAATCTGATAGTTATAAATTATGTCAGAAAATGAAAATCCCTAAAAATGGGTAGAGGAATCCCTAAAACTAGGTAGAGACAAATTAGAGACTGATGATGCCCGACTGCATGGCGTAGCGCACGATACCTACCGTGTTTTTCGCGTTGACTTTTTTCATGATGTTTTTGCGGTGCGACATGATTGTTTGTTCACTCACAAAAAGCCGCTCGCCTATTTCCTTCATGGTCAGTTCCTCGCAGATGAGCGCAATGATTTCTTCTTCTCTGGCGCTTATATGATCCGTCTGCGTGCGATTCGTTTGTTGTGTGACCTTCGTGCGGAGCGCCTTTGATACGAGATGATTGTAATAGAATTGATTTTCGAGTACGCTACGAATGGCCACTTGCACTTCGGCCGGCTCGGCATTCTTGAGAAGGTAGCTGTGCACGCCTATTTCAATGAGTTCGGAAATGATGGAGAGGCTGTCGTTCATCGAGACGACAATGATGTAGCAATCGGGGTATTTCTTGATGATTCTGCGGGCGGCCTCCCATCCGTTCATGACAGGCATATCAAGATCCAACAGGATGACGTCTATTTGTTTTTCGTCCAATTGGCGCAAGGCCACCTCCCCATTTTCCGCTTCATAAACCTCTGCCACTTCGGGGAAAGATTCAATCAATTTCATCGTGCCTTTTCGGAAAAGAGTATGATCGTCAGTGACGAGTACATTGACTGAGCGGGACATAGTGGCTGGCTTTCGCTTAATTCAGGCGGAAGTTACAAAATTGCGCGAGTGAGGTGAACAATTGTCGAACGATTTCACCGGAAAATTTGACAGTTTTGAGAAAGTGAACCTTAGAGAAATAAACAACACCTTCGGCGACATGGACCTCTTTCTGATGGACCTGCTACTTCGTGGCTTGGTGCCGGAGAGGGCGCGTGTGTTAGATGCCGGGTGTGGGTCCGGACGGAACTTAATTTATTTTCTGAAACATGACTTTGAAGTCAGTGCCGTAGATGCTAATCCGGCAGAAGTGCGGGCGACCAACTTCATGGCTAAGCAACTTGGCAAGGCAGCCGTTTGCCAACTGGCCGAGGTTTCTGCCTTGCCTTATGCACCCGAGACCTTTGATTTGGTGATTTGCAGTCGGGTGTTGCATTTTTCTACCAATGCAGCACAATTTCTAACAAGTCTACACGAGCTGCATAGGGTGTTGCGCGCAGGAGGACTGCTTTATTTGGCCACAGATTCGGCCATCGGCATGGAGGCACTAATCCAACAAAACGAAGAGGGAATTTCCCAATTTCCAGATGGCACCTTTCGGTTTTTACTCACCCCTGAACTACTCCAAACTATCGACGCATCTTGGGAAAAGGTAATGGATCACCGCACGATCATTTTCGATCAAAAACATGCCGAGACCACCCTGATCCTAAGGAAGAATCACTGACTGTTCTTTGCCACAATCAGCCTGAGCCTATTTCTTATTTCATCGATTGTTTCCTTGGACAATTCCATGCGCAGCTGAATGTCTACCTTGAAATAGACTGCTTCCAATACTTCCTCCAGTTTCATGGCAAAAGCCTCATTTGGCTCCTCTGTCGTGTACATCAGCGAATAGGTGTGCGTGACAGGATTGCAGCCTATGAACACAAGGAATAAAAGTACGGTCGTGAGCGATTTGATCATAAAAGTGAAATTAAAGCTAATGAAAAGATAGTAGCCGAAACGGTGCAACTATGATCCCGTTGGGTAATTTGGCCGACAAAACGGGATATTTGGCCGAAACAAGTTCGTTTTCACTATTTTAGCGCATTATCGATCGGATTGAATGAAAAAAGCCTCCTTTAGAATCAAATTAAAGTATTGGTTTGACAATTATATCAGCCGTGGAACAAAGGCGATGATCTCCGGTCTCGGTTTGTTTGCTCTTATAATGGTCTTCGTTTTCGCTGCGATTCTCACCTTAACCGGGCTTCATCCGGATGCCAAAATAGATTTTTCGTTTTTTGATTCATTGTGGGTGAGTGGCATGCACGTGTTGGATCCGGGGACTGTGGGTGAGCACGAGGATAATTGGCCCTTCATGATGTTCATGCTCTTTGTCACTTTGATAGGTATTGTCATTGTGTCCACCTTCATCGGTTTGATCTCCAATGGCATCATGGCGCAGATCGAAGTGTTGCGAAAGGGACGTTCGTTTGTTATAGAAGAAGGCCATGTGCTCATCTTGGGGTGGTCTTCCAAGATTTTTACCATCATTCCGGAGTTGGTCTTGGCCAATGAAAACCAGAAAAGTGGCACCATTGTGATCTTGGCCGATATGGACAAAGTGAAGATGGAAGACGAAATCAAAGACAAAGTAGGTGACACCAAAAACACCAAGATCATTTGCCGCACAGGCAATCCTATAGATGTGCATGATTTGTACATAGCCAATCCCTTTGACACCAAGTCCATCATCATTTTGGACAAAGACAATGAAAACTCAGACTCGCAGATCATAAAAACGATCGTAGGCATTGTGACGAATCCGAACCGTCGCAAGGAGCCGTACCACATCACGGCTGAAATGGAAAATAAGAAAAACTACGAAGTGGCCAAAATGGTGGGTGGTGATGAGGTGGAATTGATTCTGTCTGACGAAATCATCTCACGCATCATGGTGCAAACGAGTCGGCAGTCGGGCTTGAGCGTGGTATATATCGAGTTGATGGATTTTGGAGGCGATGAAATTTATTTCACTGAAGAGCCAAAGTTGATTGGCAAGACTTTCCGCGACGTGTTGTTTGCCTACATGGATTCTGCCATTATCGGATTGCAATACCCTGATAACTCGGTGCAGATTAACCCACCAATGGATACGATTTTCGAGGAGGGTTTCCGTGTGGTAGGTGTCACAGAAGATGACGACACCATGGTGCCCAATTCCCCGGCCATCATTCCGGTGGATGAAAGTAGCATCGTGTATACAGAGCCTGCTCCACCAAGGAAGGAGAAGATCACCATAATAGGCTGGAATGATCGTGCGCGCTATATTATCAAGGAGTTGGACAATTATGTGGCCAAGGGTTCTATCGTAAAGGTCATTTCAAAATTTGATGACGCCTATAAAATCGTGAAGACCTTGGCCAAGTTTGTGAAGAATATCACGTTGGAGTTTGAGGTGCATGACACCACGGATAAGGAAACGCTGCAAGATCTCAATTTGGCCGAACAGGATTACATTATCCTACTTTGCTACCAAAACTATTACCCCATCCAAGAAGCCGACGCGCAGACGCTGATCACACTCCTGCATTTGCGTAATTTCTCCGAAAAACGGGGTGATAGGTACAAGATTGTAAGTGAAATGTTGGACATCCGAAACCGACAGTTGGCAGATATTACGAGTGCCGATGACTTCATCGTGTCAGATAAGCTGATCAGCTTGATGATGAGTCAAGTGAGTGAGAATAAATTTTTGATGCGGGTCTTCGAAGACTTGTTCGATGCGGACGGTTCGGAAATCTATATCAAGCCGGCCACCCAATATGTGAAGGTGAATGAGCCGATTAATTTCTACACCATTTTGGAATCGGCGGCACGCAAGAATGAAGTGGCCATCGGCTATCGAATAGTATCTCAATCCAAGAAATCGGATGCTTCGTATGGGGTGGTGGTGAACCCGAAGAAAACAGACATGATTACCCTCACTGCTGAGGATCGAATCATTGTGTTATCAGAAGATTAAAAAACCCCTATAGTGGGGTAGTCAAAGCCTCGCGGATTTGCTTCATGGCGTTTCTTCTTCTGAAATTTTTGCTGTGGGTGCCCTTTAAATCCCGAATGTAATTGAGCACTTCCGTTTTTTGATCGCCGCTTAAGTGTCTTACACGCAGCACGATCTCGTTTTCGATCTGACTCATATTCTGGTGGTTTATCGTTTATACAAGTTACAAAATCTCCTTTAATGTAACGTTTAGTCGGCCATTTAGTTTTTGTTAAGTTTCTGTGCCTTGGCGCACGCGATCATTCGTTGATTTTCAAAAAAGAATTAACTTGATTCGCATAAAACACATCAACCCACCCATGGCAAAACACACGAAGGAAATCGCCGAGTTCATGAACTTGGTTTCCAAGAAAAATCCCAACGAACCTGAATTTTTGCAAGCCGTACATGAAGTCGCCGAAACGGTGATCCCCTTCATCGGAAACAATCCCAAATACGCCAAGCACAACCTGCTGGAGCGCATGAGCGAGCCGGAGCGCGTGTTTATTTTCAGAGTTCCTTGGCTAGACGACAAAGGCAATTTCCAAATCAACCGTGGCTATCGTATCCAAATGAATTCGGCCATTGGCCCGTACAAAGGAGGTCTGCGCTTTCACCCATCTGTAAACCTGAGTATTTTGAAATTTTTGGCTTTTGAGCAGACGTTCAAAAACTCGCTGACTACCCTGCCCATGGGCGGAGGAAAGGGAGGCTCAGATTTCGATCCGAAAGGCAAGAGCGACAATGAAGTGATGAAATTTTGCCAAAGCTTCATGACGGAGCTGAGCAAGTACATTGGATCAAATACCGACGTGCCTGCCGGGGATATTGGCGTGGGTGGTCGTGAGATCGGCTTTTTGTTTGGCCAATACAAGCGCAACAGAGATGAATTCACCGGTGTGCTCACCGGCAAGGGGTTGTCCTATGGAGGAAGCCTCATCCGACCGGAAGCGACAGGCTATGGCTGTGTCTACTTCAGTCAGGAAGTATTGAAGACGCGCGGCGAAACATTGGAAGGTAAGGTGTGTGCCGTTTCGGGAAGCGGTAACGTGGCGCAATACGCCGTGGAAAAACTGATCGAATTGGGTGCCAAACCTGTGACCATGTCTGACTCAGCCGGATACATTTATGACAAGGATGGCATTGACCGAGAGAAGTTGGCCTATGTTATGGAGCTGAAGAATGTGAAAAGAGATCGAATTGCTGAATACACGAAGAAATACAAGAACGCCAAGTATGTAGCCAACAAAACACCTTGGGGTGAAAAAGTAGACTTGGCATATCCATGCGCCACGCAAAATGAATTGTTGCTGAAAGACGCCCAATCGCTACAGAAAAATGGATGTACCGGGGTGTTTGAAGGGGCCAATATGCCCACTACTCCGGAAGCTATCGAGTTTTTCAAGGAGCATAAGATGATGTTTACACCAGGCAAAGCATCAAATGCCGGAGGTGTGGCCACATCAGGTTTGGAAATGTCGCAGAATTCGTTGCGCTTGTCTTGGACGCGCGAAGAGGTTGACCAACGCTTGCACGGCATCATGAAAAACATTCATGAAAACTGTGTGAACTATGGCAAGGTAAACACCAAATACACCGATTATGTGAAGGGCGCGAATGTGGCCGGATTTGTGAAAGTGGCAAACGCCATGTTGGATCAAGGACATGTTTAACCACATTTCCTTTTGAAGACTGAAACGGAAGTATATATTTGCTTAAACTAAAATTGCAGTATTATGGCAATGCTCGGAATCATCATTTTCTTGTTTGTACTCTCGATTGCGTGTGTGTGGATCCTTCCGAACAAGCGCGTGAGCAAGCACAAACGAGATCATGTCTAACACTTAGAAACGAGAGAAAATGGAACTTACTAACCCTGCTGTTACTCCAGGTGTAGACCTATTCATCTACATTTTTATAGGGCTAATTGCATTTGTGAACGCCCTACTATTTGTAAATGCCCGCAAGGAAAAGTCGAAGAACCCCTAACGGGACTTCCCTACAATATGTGACAAGGCTGATGTGAGTTTTCTTACATCGGTCTCGTCGTTATATACGTGCGGTGACAAGCGGATTGCATCGCCACGCAACGATACACTTACCTTTCGCTGCTTGAAAATCGCCATCGCATCAGCTCCATTCACTTCTTTTGGCAGCTTCAATCCAAACAAATGATGGGCTCGGTAATCCGAGTGCTCCACACCAAAGCCCATTTCCTGAGCGGCCGGAATCAGGTCTTTCATCAAATGCCCACAATACTGCTGAATGGCCCCTGGCGTCCAGTGTAGCAGTTGCTTGAGCGCCGCATGCAGCATGGGCACTAAGATGAAATTGCTGTGCTCCCCTACTTCATATCGCAGTGCCCCCTCTCTGTATTCCGATTGATAATTCACCAGCGCAGCAAAGTTTTCACTATGTAGGCGGTTGATCCAGTTTTGCTCGATCGGTCGGCCACCGTCAAACCTTGACCCGTAGTAGGCCATGCCAATGCTGTATGGCCCGAGCAACCATTTGTATCCGGCACACACGAGCGCATCGAGTCGTATCTCGGCGCAATCGAAGGGAAGTGCACCAACGGATTGCGTGCCGTCAATGACCAACAGGCCATCTATCTCATCCAAACGAGTACGGAATCTCTTTAAATCGAAGAGCGTACCATCTGCCCAATGCACATGTCCGATGGCCAGCATCACAGTGTCTTTGGTGAGGGCATTCAAGATGCGCTCGTTCCATTCTTTACCTTTCTCGATGGTCTTGGGAGCTTCCACGATGCTCAAGGTATAGCCTTCCTTTTCCAGCGACATCCACGGGTAGACATTAGACGGAAATTGACCTTCTACGATCACGATTTTGCCTTTACGCGGCAGGTTGTTGACCACATTGGCCATGCCATAAGAGACAGACGGGATAATGACACACCGATTGGGTTCGGGCGTATGAATGAGCTGCGCGAAGAGGAGGCGCAGCGTCTCGGTCTCATGAAAGAAATCATCGCCGGATATGTGGTAGGGCTTGCGCTTTTGTTTCATACCCTTTTTGCCGGCATTCTCCACTTTTTTCATCATGGGTGACATGTAGGCACAGTTGATATATGCGTATTTTCGTTGGAGTTGGAATTTGTCTCGTTGGCACTGCATTGCACAATCAGAGGAGTTGTTTGTAAATATCGAATCAATTGGATTGAAAGGTACAGTATCCTTACAAAATACGCATCACAAAGTTGCTTGGCATGCTCGACATAGATTATCTAAACATTATGTTTAAAAAAAATCTAACCGTTCTTTTGGAAATACCACCCCCCCCACCATTATCTTCGTGCAATATTTCTTAACACCTAACCATTTTTCAATGAAATCACATTATTTTTGGATAGGACTAGTGATAGTTCTATCCGTATTATAGGGTTGTCGTTCGCGAGAAGATGATCCTTTTAAAACTGAGCCCGAAACGTATCTGACAGAAGCGCAAATGGAAAAGATGATCAAACTAGGCCGCAAGCTCGAAAATCCATATTCTGTGGAGAATATGAAGCAGGCCTGGGGAAATTTGACGTCATCAGATGCTCTTGCTCGGTCATTTTCAGATGCTCTTGACATTTCCACCACACATTATTATGTGAAATTTGATCCAAAGACAACTGCTCAGTTGGGCATTCTTAAATTGGATTCAACAATCAATCTCTTTGAGTACCCACTTGATTATGAAATTTTGGTTGATGGTTCATTTTACCACGATCCCAGCCTACCATTGGAACGACCCACCTATCAGTACGCGCCAGTTCCGGTAGGATATGATTTTCCGCCTGAAGTAGCGTATGAAATTCTAGCCGAATTATTCATTCCTGATGACTACAGTGATAATGTAGAAAATACATTTGTAAGAAGCACGTCACCTCAAGTGATCAGAGATATTGTTGCAGAAGCACTACGCATTACAAATAATCTCGACGATAAGAGCGAAAATGGTAGGGCACAATGGAGTTGTTCCGGAACTACACGCCCCGGCGGTTCGGTGCGCGTGTGGGACTCAACAACAAAAAATCCGCTTGGCGAACCCGTGCGCGATTTGGAAATTAAAGCAACAAGGTGGTTTACCACGCATGAGGGAAAGGTGGATGCCAATGGTAATTTCTCCTGCGATGGCACCTTTGAAAATGACTTCAACTATAGTTTCAAGTGGGAGAAATACAACTTTGAAATCCGAGAAGAAGGAGGCGGAACTCCGGGTCAAACCAAAAATAGCACGTGTGGTCAATGGAATTTATTCTTTGGCGAATCACATAAGAGTTATGATCATGTTAAGGGAGATGATCAAATGTATGGCGTGGTTTTCAGGGCTGCTAGGCAATATTACTACGGGGATAATAAAGGTTTAAGGAGACCTCCTGAAAATGGTACACTTGTAAGTAAACTTCAAATAAAGGCAGTGAATAAACCTGATCCAGATGGCTCTTTTGGCGATCACAGCCCACTTAGAAGGTTTCTTGGTGGGGTGGATATAAAAGTTTACAATGACAAAAGGTCATCAGAGCAACTCTATGGGACAACAATTCATGAGTTGGCACTCTCATTGGAATATGTCCTCTTATCAATATATGTACGGCGACAAAGTAGTTTATGAAAGTTGGGCGAGGGGTGTTCAATGGGATTTAGCAAGAATATTTTATATCGACTATAAAGGAGGTGACACCAAAGACAAATATACCCAAGTTGTGGTTGATATGATCGACTACCCGGCACCATTTTATGAAGACACGAACATTCCACTAAATATAAACAATGGTTCAGAAAACCTAAGTCAAGATAATGTGGAAGGTTATACGATTCGACAAATTGAAGATGCGCTAAAGGACAAAGGCACTTGGCAAGATTGGCAGCAAAGCGTTTTGAATAAGTTTGACAATCCTTCTGAGCATAATCTGCCTGTGCTTTTTGAGTATTGGATTAATTGGAAATAATTATGAAATCACTTTATTACCTTCCATTGTTATTCATGCTTTCGACTTTAATTTCATGTCGAAAGACTGATGAGTACGGTCTAAAAGTTGAATTGTCATTTAAGAATGACACAAATGTTTCAATCGAATATTCGCGCCTTTTTACAATTCAACCTCAAGAAACAAAGTATTTCTTTATTTCAACCGAGAGTACTGAAAATCCGAATTTGGAGAATTGCTGCCAAGGAACTCTTGAGGATTTTCAAGGTGCCTATGACCAAGTATTTGTAACACGTAATGAGACTGATTGCTACAAATATGGTGAGGATGAAGGGCCGACACATATACGCAATTTTGAAGCCTCAAAGATAGGTTCACGGAAATTTAGATATGAGTATATATTTACAGATGATTCGTTTCAAGATTTGATGACCTGTCAAATGTAGTTTTCCACAATGAAACTAAAAATCACATCGCCGCTACTTTTACTTATTGGAGCACTAAGTAGTTTTCTGATTCAATGCGATGAGCCCATTAAAAGGAACGCTGAATTTCAATTCACGTACATTAATAGCACTCAAAGTGATATAACAATTCAAGGCTATTTCGGAAATTTTCCAGGGCAGATTAATGAGGTATTATCTACCGAAACGCTTGTCCAGTCATTTATTGATGGTGATGGTAATATTATTGCAATGGCCGATTCAGTAGATATTACAATCGATGCTCTTGTGAACATTCGATATCGCAGACAAGATGGATCACCATTCAATATTTTGGACTGGGAAAATTATGAACATGAGGTTGTCGGCACGATTAACTCATTCACGTACACCTTTTTACCAGAGGATTTTGAATAACCCTTCAAAGTAAATTAAATGGAACTCCCTTCTGATTTTATCGAGGGGACTTTCTTTATTGTTGATGAAATCGCTTTTAATGTATCTAATAATTAGCTTGCCACTTTTGGCAAGCTCTCAACTGCCTTGGCGTCCATATTTTGCTGTTTATTACTCGGGAGATGCGCAAATGATTTTTACGGGTACTTCCTTTCAGTTGGGTGTCGATGTGTACCTGTCAGATAGAGCACTTATCAGTCCTTATCTCCATTACTTTGAAGCGGATGCGCTTCAAGGGGTGCATAAGCTTGGTACGTTTACGCTGCTCTACCAGCGAAATTTCGGTGTAGGAATTCCGAAGCGATTTTACATGGCTGCCGGATTGGCTCTTCAATACCGATATGATGAACGCTACTACTGGTACGGATATCAAGACCGCCTGCTCACATTACCTGCATATCGGCTAGGCTATCGCATTCACCTTCGAAAAATGGTCATTTGTCCAGAATTGTCCGCCACAGGGCCTTACATATATAATAGGGGCAAATCAACTGAATTATTTACTTTACCCTCCGTGGGGGTACGGGTATTCAGAGGGGAAACCAATCGTAGATTATAGTGCCATTGGATTTTCTTACCTTTTGGTAGTGTATCTCGCGGGTAACACATCTAGAGTGAAAAAATATCTATTGTTTGAAAGTAGCGAACAGTCACTGAAATATCTCGCTGAGGGCGAAAAAATAAAGGTGAGTGCAGGCGGAATGGCCGTGTGCGTGGTGCGCTCCATAGGTGGGTTGATTGCATTTGCCAATGCTTGTCCGCATCGGGGGCATCCGCTGCACGAGGGTCATCTCAATCATTTGGGAGAAATAGTCTGCGCTTCGCATGCCTACCGGTTTCGCCTCAGCACGGGGGAAGAATCTGAGCAAAGATGCACTGGATTGAAGCGTATTGATGTGATTGAGGAGTCGGGTCAATTTTTCTTGGTTTTCTAACAGAAGAGCGGTTTTTCAATCACTTTGAAAATCGATTTAGTGAATTTTTGAAGGGAACCGTAAGGCTTCACGACTATTCGCTATTTTAGGCCTTTAAGATTTCATTTGGTATGTACATCAATTTATCCGGACTCAATATTCTCGTCACAGGAGCCAGCAAAGGAATAGGCAAGGCCATTGCCACCAAGTTGGCCGAAGCAGGTGCTACCATCGGTGTGCATTACAATGAGAGCATCCGTGAAGCCGAAAATCTAGCGAGTATCATCGGCAACCAATCGCGCGCCTTTCAAGCGGATTTGTCCAAAGAGGGTGAAGCGTCCAAACTGTTTGAGCGGGCGGCTTTAGAAATGGGCAACATTGACATTCTGATCAACAATGCGGGAGTGGCCATACCGGCTGGATTGGAACTGCCCGAAAAAGACTGGCTGGAAAAGTGGAATGCGACAATGATGGTGAATCTCACTTCTCCGGCCTTACTATCCAAAAAGGCAGTGGAACATTTCCTCAAACGCAAAGCCTCCGGTCGGATCATTAGCATAGCCTCACGGGCGGCTTTCAGAGGTGATAAGCAAGAGTATATGGCCTATGCGGCATCCAAGGCAGCCCTCGTGTCTATGACGCACACGATTGCCCGCAATTACGGACAGCAAGGCATCAAGGCGTTTAACATTGCGCCGGGCTTTGTGCGCACCGAAATGGCGATGGAGTTTGTCAAGAAATTTGGCGATGATCATGTAAAAGCCGACATAGCCCTAGAGCGTATGACGGAGGCAAAAGACATTGCGCCTTTGGTCACTTTTATCGCCTCCGGCATGGCCGATCATGCCACAGGCTCCACCTTTGACGTGAATGCCGGATCGTACATGCATTGATAATTTTGTTTAACTTGACTTGAAAAATCGAACGGATGGACAACATAAAAACGCAATTGAAAGCATTGGTGCAGCTCGCTTTGGTTGACGATAAATTTGACAAGAGCGAAGAATTACAAATTTTGGCCATCGGCAAAGCCAACCGAGTGCCCCAAGACGAAATCCAAGCCATCATACATGAGTCGTTGCGCCAGCGGGAGGTCGAGGAAAAGTTGGATTTCTCGACGCTTACGTTTGACCAGAAATTTGAATATCTCTACAACATCGTGCAGCTCATGAAGATCGATCAGGAAGTTTTTTTGAGTGAAATTCGGTATTGTGAGCGCACGGCCGAGCGTCTCGGATTTGAGAAAAAGGTGGTCAGCAAGATGTCATCACACATCTACAGTGACCCCACCATCACTACGGATCGAGAAAAATTAAAGCAGCTTGTTAAAAAGTATATTAGCTGAATCACCTATATTTAAAACCCAATACCTCTAACAACAGCCTATTATGAGCATAAAAGCGCAACTCAGCACATTGGTTCAGCTTGCCAGTGCAGATGGGGAATTCTCCGGAGAAGAGAAACAATTGATTTATATGATTGGCAAAGCCAACAACATCAAAGAAGAAGAAATTGATGATTTGGTGAATAATCCGGTACCTCTACCGTCGGTGAGCACAATGACCGCCGAAGACAAATTTGACTACCTCTACAACATCGTGCAGTTAATGAAAATCGACAGCCAGGTGTATTTGAGTGAGATCAAATACTGCGAGGATATTGCCGAAAAACTTGGATTTAACAAGAAGGTAATCGGAGCACTGTCTAAGCAGATTTACAGTGATCCTACCATCACTGCCAATGTGGAGAGCCTCCGCAGGGCCGTGAAGAAATACGAAAATTAAGATTAACCTACCTAACCTATTCTTGGAGGAGTGATTGGTATGCTATACCAAATTGTTCCTCCATTTTTACGTAGAAGTCATCGTCATTTAGCACGGGTATCTCCAGCACTTCTCCCAGTTCCGCAATTTTCAACTTATCGTCCGTCAGCGTGATGCGCCCGTCTTCCGTCAGGAGGGTGATGATTTTTTTGCCTACAAACGACGATTGAGGATTTGATTGATGGTAGTCACACATGTCGATGAACTCGATCGGCTCGCGCGGTTTTAATTGAAATTGATAGACCGGTTCAAAATTTACCGTATCGTTCGTTTTTCTCAGGAAATAATTGTCATCCGGATCCACAGAAAAGGAAAAGTATCTGTTGGCATCCATCTGCAGTCGATCTGTCACGAGCAGCTTGGGAAAAACCATGCCGTCTCCAAATCCTACGTCACAGAGATAAAGATTCTGCTGAATATTCAGCAATATGGCCATGTGGTCATACTCAGGGCCATAGGTTTTTGTTTCAGACTTAAACGTGCGTGCGGACAGCAAGTGGCAATCGTACCCTAGGTGCACCAGCAGATGATAGAAGAGCAAATTGAGCTCGTGGCAGAAGCCTCCACGTTTGGTCGGCACTATTTTGTTATAGATTTTCCGAATATCAATCATGATTTTCCTTCGGAAATGGATGTCTAGATTTTCAAACGGGTAGCGCATCAAATGCCGCCGATGCAGCAGGCGCAAGTAGTTGAGAGATGGCAGTTCTTTCATCAGGCCCAATTCCTTGAGATAGGCCGTGGCATTGATAGGGGTCACCTTTGGGCGCGTCTGAAAGTGGTTGAGGTTCTTCACGAGAGTCTGAAGGCAATACGCAAGTTTCTCAGAAAATTAGTCAGGGATTGTTCCCAAGTGACGTCAGCATCCCAATCTACACCCACATACGCCTCATGGTTCACGGTATTTCTAAAGTAGTACTTAGTGACTAGGGCGTCTATCGGGATAGCCTTGAGGCGAATACGCTCATCTACACTTGTGGTAGACATGTAGTGGGTTTCACCGGCAGTCACCTTGTAGTTGAGCAATTTTTTGATGGATTCTCCTGAAGTGGTCATACTCACCAAAACAAACTGGTAGCCTTTGCGAAAGGCGTCTTCATCAGTTGTGTAATCGATCAAGTCGTATTCAAATGGATACTGAGCCAACAGTTGTATCAGGCGCACATTGTCTGCCTCATTCGTCGACTTGGCAACTCCTATTTTCAATCGTTTGATGGCGTCCGGAAAGTTTAACGATGCGGACCAATTGGAGAACGGCACATCGGTGACTATTTCAGGCACATCGACGGGTAAGAAATTTTCTCGCGTCAGACCTACAGTCTGTGTCTCACGACCTAGCCTATACATCAATTGCGAAAGTGAGCCACCGTTTGTATGCCACACCGTGTTATTTGCACTGATGGGCTGAATAGCCACCTCAAACAATCCATCGCGCTGACCCACAACCAACACATGTTTGACTTGGCGTTTTGAAAAAAACTCCCTGAAAAGGCTGTTGCTCTCGCGACTCGCATGCCAATCCTGTGTATGCACGTATGCGATGGCATCTATGCCGATTAGCCCCAAGCTTTTCTGAATGTCCTTGGCGGCCTTTTCCCAATCGCCGCGCACCATGAAATCTCCGGAAGGCTTCAATGGCCAATCCATCACCACGATTGACCGGTCGGTTAGGAGCGTTACGGGCAGTTGTCCCAAAGCCGAATGACCTAAAAGAATGCCAATAAGGAGCAGTGTTCTCATCTTGGCTAAATTAGACATTTAATCCGTTTTGCTATTTTGAACGACAGATGCAAAACGAGCCAAAAAAGTAAATCGTATCTTTAGTTTTGAATTACACGACGGTATGAAAAGATGTGCATGGGTTGAAGGTCAGTTTGAAGCGTATATTCGGTACCACGATGAGGAATGGGGTGTGCCGGTGCATGACGACCGAAAGCATTTTGAATTTTTGGTGCTGGAGAGTGCCCAAGCAGGCCTCAGCTGGTCTACTATTTTGAAAAAACGGGATGGTTACAGACGTGCCTTTGCCGATTTTGATGCGCAAACGGTAGCTACTTACGGGCAGGGAATGGTGAAAGAACTGTTACTAGATACGTCTATCATCCGAAACCGCGCCAAGATTGAAGCGACGATCAACAATGCCAAGCGATTCCTTGAAGTGCAAAAGGAATTTGGTTCATTTGACGCCTACATCTGGACCTTTGTAGGTGGCAAACCGAAGATGAACCACCCCAAAACTATCAAGGACGTGCCGGCCACCACGCCCCAGTCAGACGCGCTGAGCAAAGACCTGAAAAAGCGCGGGTTCAAGTTTTTGGGCTCCACTACCATCTATGCCCATATGCAAGCCATCGGATTGGTCAATGATCACACTACGGATTGCTGGAGATACGGAAAATGATTCAAACAAAGCAATTTTATGAACTTACTGAAGCCGGTTTTTTGCATACTTCTATTCGGAGTACTTTGGTCTTGTCAATCAGTGAAGGCCGTGAAAGTAATCCCGAAGTGCATTGGAAAGCCAAGAACGGACCTAATGTGTCTGCAGCAATATGATCCGGTGTGTGGGTGTGACGGCAAGACATACAGCAATGACTGTATGGCGCGAACTGCTGGTGTGATGGAGTGGACGAAGGGGGAATGTGAGTAATCATTTTTGCCTGTAAGGAAAGAAGTCTATCCCCTACTTTTGCCCCATGATTGACAAGCTGGAAGCCATAAAGCATCGATTTGAAGAAGTAGGTCAACTGATTGTGCAACCGGACGCCATGACGGACATGAAGCGCTTCGGTCAGTTGAACAAGGAGTATCGAGATTTGGAGAAGATCGTGCGCAAGTATGATGAATACATGCTGGTGCGTGCCAATCTGAAGAATGCCCGTCAAGTACTGGAAACGGAGAAGGATCCCGAATTCAGAGAGATGGCCAAAGAGGAAATCGACACGCTCACCCCACAGGTTGACGACCTTGAGGATCAGTTGAAGTATATGCTCATCCCGCGAGATCCTAACGACAGTAAAAACGTGATTTTGGAGATCAGGGCAGGTACGGGCGGAGACGAGGCTGCCATTTTTGCCGGCGACTTGTTTCGGATGTACAGGAACTATGCAGACAGCCGAGGGTGGAATTTTACCTTGTTAAACGCCAACGAAGGTGCGGCTGGAGGGTACAAGGAAATCATCAGTCAGGTGGAAGGAGAAGATGTGTACGGACAGATGAAGTATGAATCGGGTGTACACCGAGTGCAGCGTGTGCCGGCCACAGAGTCGCAAGGCCGTGTGCACACATCGGCGGCCACAGTGGCAGTCCTTCCCGAGGCAGAGGAGGTGGATGTGGTGCTGAACATGGGCGATATACGCAAGGACACGTTCAGGGCATCCGGTGCAGGCGGTCAGCACATCAACAAGACAGAGTCGGCCATACGACTCACGCATATGCCCAGCGGGTTGGTGGTGGAGTGCCAAGACGGTCGCTCACAGCATGCCAACTACGACCAAGCATTGAAGGTCTTGCGCTCAAGACTCTACGAAATGGAGTTGAAAAAACACAATGATGCCATCAGTGCGGATCGCAAATCCATGGTGGGTACAGGCGATCGCTCCGACAAGATTCGTACATACAATTATCCACAAGGTCGTGTGACGGATCATCGCATCGGATTAAGCGTCCATAACCTTCCTACTGTAATGAACGGCGACATTGGGCAGTTTATCGAACAACTTCGTATTGCAGAAAATGCAGAGAGATTGAAAGATGGAACGGCCTAAGTCGTTATACTCCCGATGAAAAGTTTCTTCAATCTTACCATACTTGCTTTGGTTCTAGTGGCATGCCAGCCAGCCGAGGAGTTTATTTCTGAAGACGCTTCACTGCGTTTGAAAGTCAGCACCGATACAGTTCTATTTGATACGCTCCTAACAGACAGAGGGAGTATTACCGGAAGATTCAAAATTTACAATCCGAACAAGAGTGCCATAAAGCTGGATGATATTCGGCTCGGCTCGGGCACTTCCTCGGCTTATTCTTTGATTATAAACGGTCGTGAGGCAGCCAGTTTGCAAAATGAAGTGCTCTTTGGTAAGGACAGCCTACAAGTATTGGTCAGCGTATTCATCGACCCGCAAGACGAGAACACCCCCTATTTAGTCAAGGATTCGGTCGTCTTTGAGTGGAATGGAAACTCGGCTCACGTGAAACTGGTAGCGTATGGGCAAGATGCCATTTATGTAAACAGGGAGACGTTGTGTGATGTGAATTGGACATCTGATCGGCCGTACGTGCTTATGGACACGGTCGTAGTGTTACCGGATTGCTTTTTGAATATTGAGGCCGGAGCACAAATTTTTCTGGACAATAACGCAGCACTTTTTGTGCAAGGAACTCTGCGTGTAATGGGAGAGGCCGGCAGTCGCGTGACAATCAAAAACACGCGTTTTGATCAAAAATATAAGCAAGCCCCGGGCCAATGGGATGGCATTTATTTTTTACCCGGTAGCACGGCTAATGAAATTCATTATGCCGACATCACCAATGGAGGCGTGGGTTTGTATGTTGGCACTCCCGATGACGATGAGAATTTTGATTTGACCATCACAAATACGACGATTGGTTTCATGAGTCAAGCCGGCATTCTGGCTTTCACTTCAGAGGTCATCGCCACGAATACGCTCGTATACAATTGTGGACAATATTTGGTTGGAAATTTCGCCGGAGGCCGGTACCAATACGATCACTGTACCCTCGTGAATTTTCCGAGTTCTTTTGTGCGTAGTGAGCCATCTGTTCAGTTTTCAGACAATGTATCTCTCGATGGTGAGACTTTTTCGGGCGATCTGAACATCACGCTCAGAAACACGATTATTTGGGGCACCCAATCGGATGAATTGTTAATAGCGGAGGGAGGTTTCGGCGTGGTTACCAAACAATTTCAGACCGGCATTGTTCGCTCTACCCTTCCGGTCAGCAGTCATTACATTTCTCAAGAGATTAATTTTCCGGGGTTCATTAACTCATCCACCTTCGACTATCAGTTAGATGAGGAGGCGTTTGCTCGAAACAGGGGGACGCAGATCGGGGTGCTAAATGATTTGGACGGTCAAATTCGTGATGTTCAGCCAGATATAGGGGCTTTTGAATGGATCGATGAGGACTAATAGAGCCTATTTATGGGCGATATGCGGATTGATTTTTAGCAATAATTACGTAATTGTATCGTTTGGCTTGCTTTTTGCGTGACTAAGTGCTTGTATTTCACTTGATTTTTTGGAAATTACGAAGATTGGGTGAAATACCGCCATGCGGGTATTAGTTGTATCTGCTTGGTATTGTTTCTTTACCAACCTTTTGAGTCCTAACATCACCGCTATGAATAATCTAATCGCTGGGAAAATTGCCTTTTTTGGGCTGTTGCTGTTTTTAAGTGCCCCTGTCTTTACGCAATCTTCATCTCATAACAACTCCTTTTATGCGATTGACGCCAATTCCAATCTGGAAATTACCAATGATCTTACCATTGAAGGGTGGATAAGGCCTGACGCTACTCAAGCCAATGGCTTTGCCACCATTTTGATGAAGGGTGACTATGGCTATGCCGTATCCCTACTCACTGATGGAACTTTGGAATTTTGGGTGAATGGGGCTGGAGGTTCCGGCCCCAACACAACTGTTGCGAATGCAATTCCAATGGATGGATCTACATGGACACACTTCGCAGTGGTAGTGGATTATGGAGTTTCAGTAACATTCTATATCAATGGGGCAAACGTTGCAGCCTCGGGTAGTGGCAGTACCTATCAGACTCCAGGCGGTGATCTTTATATTGGGACGCAAGGGGGATGCCAATGCAACAATTTTTCCGGTTTGATTGATGAAGTGCGAATATGGAACGATGTGCGCACTGCGGGCGAGATTTCCGCAAACTATACGCAAACAGTAAATGGCGCTTCGCAAGGCCTAGCGGCTTATTACCGCTTCAACGAAGGAAGTGGAACTACTGTGTTTGATCAGGTATTGGGAGCTCCCCAATCTGTGGTTATTAACTCAATCAGTTGGAATAATGCAAATGCTTTTCAAACTAACTCCAGCCTTGCGTTCGATGGAGCTGACGATTACGTGAATATCCCTGACACAGATAACTCTCTTGACTTGCTTAATGAATTTACGATTGAAGCTTGGGTAAATGTCTCAGATCAGTTTAATAATACCATCATTGACAAGGGGAATTATAATTACCTTTTTCAAACACATGCAAATGGAGCTGGAAATACATTAGGCTTTTACAACAATACCACGGAATGGAAATATTTGAATTCTGGTACGATTAATATTAACGAATGGACGCATGTAGCTGTAACATTCAACGCTCTTTCAGATGAATTAAAATTTTATATCAATGGTGTTTTGCTAGATGTTCAGTTTGGTATTTCTAATCCAATATTGGACAACCTACCCGTAAACATTGGGAGACAAGATCCCTCATCCTGCTTTTGCAATGGGTTCGGTGGAAAGATGGATGAGTTAAGGATTTGGGGTGCGGAGCTAACTGGTACTGAAATTAGTTCACGAATGAATGCTGAGTTAACTGGAACAGAACCTTTTTTAATTGCATACTACAATTTTAATGAAGGAAGCGGCAGTATTCTAACGGATGTTACATCGGGCACAAATGACGGAACGCTTCAAAATTTCGATCTATCCGGAAGTGCATCTAACTGGGTAACCGATGTGCCATTTGGTGGAGCTCCGGATATTACACCCCCGACGGTTTCGATCACCAGTGCTGCATCTGCAACAGTCACTGCTCCAATTTCAATCACGATTACATTCAGCGAAGCGATTACCGGATTGGCAACTGGTGATTTTACTTTAAGCAATGCCTCGGTTTCTAACTTAACTACGTCTGATAATATTACATGGACAGCTACACTTACGCCATCATCTGGGGGTGCATTTACAGCAGAGATACAGGCGAATAGGGTGACTGATCTTACGGGGAATGGGAATGTGGCGTCTAATCAATTATCCCGAACCTACCAAGTGCCTGCCGGAGGATCAACTGGCCCTGGCGGGGTAGGTGAGTCTAATGGAACATCTAGCCTGAAACTCTGGTTGAACGCCTCCGTAGGCACAAACACCACCACAAATGGTGCTGGCGTTACATCCTGGAATGATCTTTCTGGATACGGAAATAACCTAACCGCGACTACTCCGCCTACTTATTTAGCCTCTTATCTAAACGGACAACCTGCTATCTCATTTAATGGAAGTACACAGTTTATGCAGAATGTTTCAATGGCTTCTTCTGCCGGATCTACACCAGAGCTTTTCATTGTCACTCGAATAAACACATACACTGCTCAGGGTATTTTATTTGGTACTCCGGATAATGGCTATCATGTTGGGACTTATCTAGCAGGAAGTGGCAATATCGGTCACAATACATCTGGCGGAGCTGTTTTGATTTCTACCCCCTTTGCCATAGGGTCAAGCCAAATTGTTAGGTCCTATTATGGGATGAATCAGGGAAGTAATGTATCACAATTACAGGTAAGTGGTGGTACATTAAATAATTTCACCCTAGTATCCGCTAATTATAACGCAACCCAAATAAATAAAATCAATCTTGGAGCTTATTCGCCGGCAGGTTCCTCTCACTTTCAGCATGCCGATGTAGCTGAAGTGATTGTTTTTGATGCTGCCCTGAAATCGGCCTCTAGAAACATTATTACCAATTATTTATCATCAAAATACGCGATTGTAATTCCTTCTGACCTCTATGCGGGCGATACTCCCGGAAATGGCAACTATGATTTTGATGTGGCCGGTATCGGTAAGGAGTCTGATGGCGTAGATAATCAGGCCATTTCAAAGGGGTTAGGAATTGGTGACAATAACTATTTGGTAGATGATGGCGATTACATTTTTATAGGTACAACCACAGTCGCTAACAGTTTTGTAACCACTGATCTACCGGGGGGGTATACGCAGCGATGGGCCAAAGACTGGTATTTGGACAAATCGGATGTAGGTACTAATAATGGATCTGTCTCCCTACAGTTTGATTACAGCGATGCTGGACTAAGCTTACCGGCCGCTGGCAATTGGGCGCTGATCACACGGGCGGGCACTTCAGGAGCATATTCCACAGTCGCAACCACTTCCAGTTTTACGGGTGATCAGGTATCATTTACGCTAGATGCTTCTTTACTGGCTGATGGGTATTATACCATTGCGGATGATTATACATCCAACTACGCCCTCGCGTTTGATGGTGCAAATGATTATATGGCTATCCCTGCCATGAATCTCAACAGCAATACGGTAACCATGGAAGCATGGATCAAACCTATTGGAACACAAGACGATTATGACGCTATAGTAATATCGGTAAATGGAAGCAATTACCATGCGGGAATGAATTTTATGTCCGGCCATAGATTAGGTTACCATTGGAATGGAAACGATGCATCCACTTGGAATTATGCGGGTGGACCGGTGATCACGCCAAATATTTGGCAACATGTAGCTATGGTAATCGAACCCACCCAAGTAACATTTTATCTTAATGGAGTTCCAACGGTTTATGTAAATAATCACATTCCGGCACCATTTGATGCTGCAACTGTGATAGCTAATCATGGAACGGGGGGTTCTCGATTTTTTACCGGTGAGATTGACGAAGTTCGAATTTGGAATGTTAGTCGCACGAGTGAACAAATAAATGCCTTCAAAGACGTTGAGATAACTGGAAATGAACCGGGACTTGTAGGTTATTGGAACTTCTCTGATGGACCGGGAGACAATGTAGTTCCGGATGTGGCGGGAAATGGTTTTATCGGAACCATGACCAACATGGATAATGCTACCGATTATGTAGCAGCTACACATGGCATCACTGCCGCAGGAACAGCTGATACTACCACTCCTTCAGTTGTAAGTATCACGTCCGGTGAATCTGATCCAACTACCAATTCACCATTTGCAATCTCCATCACGTTCAGTGAGCCTGTTTATGGCTTGACTGCTTCAGATTTCACAGTTACCAACGGAGTAGCATGGAATGTTTCAACTGGTAATAATATCACTTGGACAGCCGATATTACTCCAACAGGGGTGGGAACAGTAACGGTGGATTTCGCAGCTGCAAAAGTGACTGACTTGACAGGAAATCTGAATACCGCTGTTACTACGCCATTTACGATTGAGTATCAATTGCCAAACTACGCCCTCGATTTTGATGGGGCAAATGATAACGTTCGAATACCACACAATTCAAGTTTGAATGTCTCTGGGGATTTTACACTTGAGGCATGGGTGTATCGTACGGCCGATCAATATGGAACTGTTTTTTCCAAATGGGATGACGACAATGATCATCGCGGGTATATGCTCAACTTTGGGGAGTACGCTGCTAATACGGTATCCTTTTTAGCTACGCCCAATGGTACTTGGGATGGAAATCAACTAAACTGGAATACCGGCGTTGTGGTACCTACTAACGAATGGCACCATGTTGCGCTCACTTACACGCTTTCAGGAGGCGACAATGTGAAGTTGTATTTGGATGGAGTTTTGTCAAGTCAAACGACGTGGAATTTTGCCATTGATTCAGATAATCCAATTGATCTACTGATAGGAGCTTATGATGGCCCAGGAAATGGCCAAAATGCCGGCGCTAATTCACGCTACTTTCTTGGCATTGTAGATGAGGTACGCATTTGGAATGTAGCTCGCTCTGCACTCGAAATAGGCGATTTCAAGGATTTCGAACTTTCAGGCACTGAACCGGACTTGGTTTCCTACTACAATTTTGAGGATGTTGCGGGAACTACCCTGACGGATGCGGCCGGTGCTAATGATGGTACCCTGAATAATTTCGCCTTTTCAGGAAGCACGTCCAACTGGGTAAGCACAGGGCCGACTTTGGGTGAAGCTACTCTGGACACCACCCCGCCATCCATCGACTTGCTTTCACTTCTGGCAGCTACCTCCACTACCCTTGATATCGATTTTGAAATAAGCGAGACATCCACGCTGTATTACTTAGTAATAAATGATGGTGGAGTTACACCAACCGTTGCAAGTGTGATCAATTCAGGTTTGTATAGCGATGAGCCAAATTTGGTTCAGGAAGGTTCCTTGGGTGGCGTAATGAACGGCACATTGAATCTAACCGGTTTGACACTCTCAACGCCCTATGATATTTATGTTGTGGCAGTTGATCCATCTGGAAACCAATCTTCCCTTGGTCTTCTAAATAATATTTCTACAGAGACACCTAATTACGCATTGGATTTTGATGGTGCAGATGACTATGTCAATTTGGACAATACTATGAATACTGTGTTGGCAGGAACCAATCAACTTACTGTGGAAGCTTGGGTATATCGCACTGTAACCAAAACTTTTCATACAGTTGTTGGCAACTACGCCACAGGGTCTCTTCAGTTTTTGATTCGGCTGGATAATGACAAACCATCATTTTGGGTAAGTAATACAGGAGTACCCAACCTATCAGCAATCGGTGCTACTTCAGTACCATTAAATACTTGGACACATTTAGCAGGCACGTATGATGGCTCGACGATTCGAGTGTATGTGAACGGTATATTGGACGGTAGTACAGCCATGACAGGGCCTATCAGCGCAGGTAGTTCATCAGTCACCATAGGGGGTAATCCAGGTGCGCCGGCCGGAGAATTGATGCAAGGGATGATTGATGAGGTGCGCGTGTGGACAGTGGCTCGAACACAACAGCAGATTGCCAATTATAAAAATGAAAAGTTATTTGGTTCAGAACCTGGGTTGCTGGCATATCACGATTTTTCGGCAGGACCTAACTCTAATATCACTTTTGACACTACTCCAAATGGATATAATGGGGTTCTTCAAAACATGGATGCAGCCTCTGACTGGATGGAGGCAACCTATTTGCTAAATCCTGCGGGAACAACGGACGGAACGGCTCCAACGCCAATCGTCTCTTCCACCACATCGGCCTTAGTTGATCTCTCACCTTTTTCTGTCACAATCACCTTTGACGAAGAAGTCGTAGGTTTTGATTTATCGGACATCACCGTTATCAATGGAGGGGCATCCAATTTGCAAACGACGAACAACATTGTATTTACGGCAGATGTCACACCTACCAACGTTCCCGTCACGGTATCGGTATCGGCAGCTGCAGCCACGGACTTAGCAGGAAATCCGAACGTGGCATCCAACCAACAGGTGTTTAATTTGAGCATCAGCAGCGTTTCGCTTATTGGTCTCAGCCAAGTGAAGCAACTCGCCTATATACCCGCTACTAATGTGTGGGAAGGAGTAGTGGAAGTAACCGGAGCTAGCTTTTTTGATTTCAGAGTAAATAATGAGGTTGATTTAGATTTCGGCGATAGTGACCCGTATGACGGTATCTTGGAAGTAGGCGGAACACAAATTTGGATTCCTTCGGCAGGTGTGTATTTGATACAATTTGGAGAGTCCGGGTTATGGTATGGCGTATACCAAATAAATACATTGGGAATGCTAGGAGATGCCCTATCAAATGGATGGGGAGGCCCTGATTCAGATTTGACGTATGACGGAAATGGCATCTATGCGCTCAATAACATCGCACTGACAAACGGCGCTTGGAAGATACGTGCTAATGACGCTTGGGCCATTAGTTGGGGAGATAATGAACCGGACGGGTTACTTGAAACACCCGGAGCAAATATCAATGCCACTGAGGGTACTTATAACCTTTATGTGGACATGTTTAATAGGAACTATAGCCTGACTCCCGTGCCGGACAATGCATTGGATTTTGATGGATCAGATGATTTTGTGAATATTTCTACCTCAGAATTACCTGCAGGAAACGCTCCAAGAACGATTGAAGGTTGGGTCAAAACAAATGCTGCTGTTGCAGGTAATGTTGCAGGTTGGGGTGCGAGTACCAGCACGGCCAATGCCCGTTGGCAGTTGCTGATGCAAGCCAATGGTGTTTTGGCCATTATCGGTGAGTCTAACGATATGACGGGAGTTACTCCCATCAATGACGGACTCTGGCATCATGTAGCGGCAGTCTTCGATGGCACAAAGGCCTCCTTATATGTGGATGGCCAACTGGAGGTCAGCCAAAGTAAGACGTACAACACAGGCACAGATGTGTTCGTCATGGCCAAGCGAACTTGGGCTAATGACGAGCGATTTGCCGGGCAATTGGACAACTTCCGAGTGTGGAGTGATGCCCGAACTGAGTTGGAGTTAATACAAAATGCAGGCATAGTACTCACGAGCGGCGATAATTTAGTAGCTGCTTATGATTTCAACGCAAGTTCAGGCACCACGCTAACGGACATCACAGATGGTGGGCTGAATGGCACCCTGACCAACTTCAACTTCTCAGGTACATCCTCTGACTGGGTGGCGTCTACTTTGCCGTCGTGTTTGCAAGGCTTGACGTTCACGGCGGCAGTGGACAATAACTGGTTTAATGCTGCAAACTGGTGCGGAGGTGTGGTGCCGGATATTGCCGATCCACAATCCAACACTATCATCATTGAAGCCGGTACCATTAGCCTTGGTGCGGTGAATGCATTGGGTGAATTTGAACTTACCAATGCCGATTTAATCATCATGCCAGGAGCGACTCTGAGCCTGAATTTCTCAGGAACAGGAATGACGCTGGCGGGCTCAGCTCGTATTGTTAATTATGGCACATTAAATCTGCAGAGGAGTGTTACCTTCCTTGATAATTCCGACATCCTCAATTACGGTGAGCTCAATATTGCTAGCGCGATATTCTTTAGTGGGGTAAACAATACACTAACGGTTCCGTCCGGGGCTGTTTTGCGGGGAACAAATACCATTAACGGCTCATTGGTGGTGGCCATAGGTGGCATATTTGCGCCAGGGGCTTCACCGGGATGTACACCCATCGCAGGAGATTACACCAACGCCGGTACACTCGAAATAGAGTTGGGCGGACTGACTCCATGTACGGAGTACGATCAGGTGCAGGTCACAGGCACGGCATTTTTAGGTGGCACATTGGATGTGCTGCTGTTTGGCGGATTTACCCCAACCAATGGACAAGAGTTCGTCATCCTAGATGCTACGACCATCAGCGGCACTTTCGGCACGGTCAACTTGCCCGATGCGAATTGGACAATTCAATATGAATTCCCGGCTGCAGGCATGGTAACTGTGGTCTATAACAATGCGACTCCTCCGGCCGCTCCCACAGATTTGATCGCGTATCCAATATCAACGAGCCAAATACGATTGGAATGGAGTGATGTCGCTGACGAAACGGGATATTTAATTGAACGAGCTTCAGATTTTGGCTTTACCAGCAATGTCCAAGTAGTTGATACTCGTGCCGCCAATGTGACTTTTTACGAACATAATGGGGGTGCAAATACTGGGTACTTCTATCGCGTCACTGCTACCAATGGAGCTGAGGATGCGTCTTCCGTTTCATCGGTGGAGTTTGGTTCTACGGTATCCTTCCCCGCCTATGCGTTGGATTTTAACGGTGCGAGTGATTTTGTGGAGATACCGGGTAATAGTACCCTGAATTTTACGGGCAGTTTCACTGCGGAGGCTTGGGTTTACTTACCAAGCACCACCGGATTCAGAAGCATTGTCAGTCAATGGGGTAACCCCGGAAGTCAGCGATGGGAGTTTTTGGTGATTGATGGTACCAATGCCGTCCGATTCCATTTGTCGAGTGATGGTTCCTCAGATTATAATATTACAACCACTAGCGGCTTAACAGCCAATGAATGGCATCATGTCGCCGTGGTTTTTGAAGCTGGTGTTTCTGCCAAAATATTTGTGGATGGTGTGGAGCAATCGGTCAATAGCGCAGGTTCCCTGCCTTCTTCAATATTCTCGAATGCATCGCTCAGCACCATCATGGGGAGAAGCTTGCACGGTACTAATTACAATGACGGGTCAATAGATGAAGTGCGGATTTGGAATATTGTTAAAACAGATTTCAGCGACAGAACGACGAGTCTCATGGGCATTGAAGCGGGCTTGGCCGCTTACTTTAGAATGGATGAAGGCTCAGGAGTCAAACTCGTAGACAATAGTGCAAATACAAATCATGGGGACATTTCCGGTGCAACTTACGTCCCTGTTGGCACTTATGTTCTTAGTCCGCCCGTCATCACGTCTGTTTCCCCAAGTGTGGGGCAATCAGGAATTTCAATAACAATCAATGGTAGTGGATTTGGCAGCAATGGCGCGGCAAATCGCGTACTTATTGGAGGAAGTGAAGCTACTATTTCGGCAGCCAATGCTACGCAGATTTTCGCCACCCTTCCGGATGGAATGAAGTCGTATGCTGACGTGTCGGTGATTAATTTGGAGACAGGCTTGCAGGCGGTCTTGAAGGGCGGCTATCAAGTCACCTTCTCGCAAGGTGATGTGACGGGTGCCGAGTCTTATTCGATCAGTAATCTTTCGTTGGGCGAGCGAGCCGGGCAGGATGCCGTGGTGGGTGATTTCAACAACGATGGAAATTTGGACTTCATAGGTGTGCACGATGTGAACACGGCGGCCACCAACTTGGTCTTGGCCACAGGTGATGGCTTGGGAGGATTTACCTATTCAAATATTACCGCTACGGGCATTTACACCAAGCATGCTGCCGTTGCAGATTTCAATAATGACGGTAATCTCGATTTTGTCGTGGGCGACAGAGATAATTCCTTCTCTATTGTACTTGGTAATGGTAATGGCACCTTCGGATTGGCTGGTAATTATGCGGGCTATGCACAACATAATGATGTGGCTGTGGGAGATTTTGATGGTGACGGTTTTATGGATGTGGCTTTGTCACGCAGTACAGGCAATGTCACAATTCTTCTCAATGATGGAACCGGTGACATGCTGAGCGGCACTAATTATGCCATGGGAGCCTCCTGCACCCAGTTAGCTGTGGCGGACTTTGATGCAGACGGAATATTAGATGTTGGGGCGGCTTGCAACAGCGCTTTCACATACATACCAGGCAATGGCGATGGTTCATTTGGCTCTCGGGTCACTGCTTCAGTGGCTGCTTCCTTGACCGGTATTGTCAGCGGAGACTTTGACGATGATGGTTTTATAGATGTTGTCGTACTCGCCAGCAATACCAATGCACAAGTGATATCCATGCTCAATGATGGTTCAGGATTATTCGACGGAAACATTTCTAATACTCCGTCTGGTATTGATTATCCATCTTTTGGTGTTGCAGGTGATTTTAATGGGGATGGTAACTTGGATGTGGCTTTCGGTTCTAACACCACCCATCTTAAGATAATGCTGGGTGATGGATCGGGAAGTTTCAGCGCAGTTCCTAGCATACCTGCAAGCAGTGGCTTCATGGCCAGCTTGGATGAAGGCGACTTTAACAATGATGGCAAAACGGATATAGTAGCAGCGAATTATTCTAATAATCCGGGTGATCCAACCTTTGACGTTTATCTCTATCAAGATGCTATCACTGATTTTGCCCTGAATTTTGACGGTGGAGAGTTTGTCAGTATCACGCATACCAACGACTTCAATTTTAGCGGTGGCGATTTTACGATTTCCTTTTGGGTTAATCCGACGGGAGCAAATGCGGAAATTGTTAGTAAGCGAGCTAATGCTTCAGATCAAGGTCTGCTCATTGGAATTTTTGGTGGCAATTACACTATTTGGGCGAGTGGTGCCGGTGGAAGTTGGAATATATTCAATACGATCCCTTTCGCAAGCGTTGACAATAATGCCTGGACACACATTGCGGTTGTCAAAGAGGGTGGCAACTGGAATTTCTATAAGAATGGTAACCTGGTAAACTCATTTGCAGGTGCCGGATTTGGTGACAATGCCGAGCCATTTTCCTTAGGAAGAGATTTAGCTGGCGTTGGCGGATTGGTGGGCACCATGGACGAATTGCAGATTTGGAATATTGCCCGATCTCAGTCCACTATATCCGCCAGCTATTTAAATGCCCTCAATGGAACGGAACTAGGGTTAGTCTCTTACTATCCGTTTAATGACGGAACTGGCAGTGCTACATTGACAGATGTCACAAACGTTCCGGCTAATGGTGCGCTGACCAATTTTGAAGTAAATACTGATTGGGTTGCTTCCGGAGTAGGCATCAATGAACCATTGGCTGTAGCCCCCACGGCACAGGCCTATCAAATTGAATTCAGCAACATCGCTGATAACAGCGTAGATATCTCTTGGACAAATGGTAATGGTGCTGCACGCGTAGTGCTGATGTATCAAGGCACATCTTCCGCTCCGGTCTTGACCGATGATTTTACCTATGGTGCCGATCAAGAATTTGGATTTGGATTCAATGTAGGTGGCTGGTCAGTAGTGTACAATGGAGCAGACACCAATGTGAGTGTTACCGGACTTTTCTCCAACGCCGAGTACTCTGTGATTGTGTACGAATACAACGGAGCTCCGGGATCTGAAAAGTATCTGCAAGTGGGTGCATCGAATAATCCCAATACATTTATGACCATATCTACGGGCTTGGCAAATCCGGCCTTGTCGTTTATTGAGGGCGGACAGTCAGCCATCATATCAAATGTGGGTAATTTGTTTGAAAGGCAGACGCTTACGGTCGAAGCTTGGGTAAAACCGACCGCAGGTACTGCCTTTATTCTCGTTTCAGAAGATGCAGGTGGTTGGGGTTTATATGTTAGCGGAGGTGTTTTGGCCACAACCAATATAGGTAATTCGGGTAACTCCAGCAATGCGAGTGTGCCGGTTGGGGTGTGGTCGCATGTGGCCATCACGTATGAAAATGGAACCTTGCGCTATTATCTTAACGGACAGTTCGTAGAGCAACAAGCATATACCCTATTTAGTGGATCATCGAACGGAAACTATACCTTGGGAGCCCGAACCACTACCGGACAGTATACCTTACAAGATATTGATGATCTGCGCATTTGGAATACGGTCAGGTCTGACGGTGAAATTTTAGCTGACTATGATAATTACCTGATTGGAAATGAATCCGGTTTGATTGCCTACTTTAATATGAATGAAGGAGATGGTCTGGGTATTTCAGATATTTCCTCGTCGGGTCTCTTGGCGCAGCTCTTTAATGGGGTGACTTGGGTTGAAGGTCCAGTGCTTGCTCCTCCCGGCGGTGATCCTACGCAAAATTTCTTTGAAAATTTCAATATGGGATTGCCCGGATCGGTAGGAACATCTGAACTATCGCTGCAGTCAGGTGTTTGGAAACGACAAGGCGTTCAATCTGTTGATAATCCGTCAATGGCTCGTGGAGGTACAGGTGATGCAGCCTGGATTCAAAATGAATTCAACAACCACCTAACTACGCCGTTCCTGAATAATGCGAACTACGTTACCTTCTGGCATAGGGCACATACTTCCGGTTTGGATGGAGCCGTCTTCGATATCTACGGATCATCTGACGGTGGATCATCCTTTGGAATTTTGTTGGGTCAGGTGATCACCAACGATGAGTCGTTTGTGGAATTTATGTATGAGTTCCCAAGTCCGTATACAGGCCCTGTTCGAATTATCTACAATCCGTCAGGCGATGCAGGCATCATCATTGATGACTTTGGGTCGGATGGCACTGCGGGTGGTGGTGGAGGTATCCCAGAAATTGCTGTGCTTACACCGAATGGTGGCGAAGAGTTACAGCAGAACAATGAACAGTACATTTATTGGCAAGAGACCAATATACTGGCCAGCACGCAGATCATCATCGAATATTCTATAGACCTAGGTAATACATGGAATCCGCTTACATCCGGCACATCTTCCTTTTTCGGAGGACAGTACATGTGGTACACCGAGGCAACTGCGTATCCTATTGGTGAATATTTGGTTCGGGTACGAACCTCAGACAATGCAGCCATTGATCAAAGCGATGCACCCTTTTTAATAATAGAAGAAATATTGGAATCGCAAATTGCCATACGTACAGTCGCTGTGGCAGGGGGGGCTGTACAACCGAGCCAGCAGGATGTGTTGATCTACAAAATGCAGTTGGATGTGTCCGTAGCTCCTACAACTACGGAGGGCATTTTGTTGACACTTGTTGGAGATTTCTTCCCTGAGTATTTTGATCGCTTCGAACTCCGAATAAATACAGAAGCTGATGATATTGGAGCGTCGACATTAATTGGAAATGCTGACTTCCCAACCCAACAAATGCCGGATGCACCTGATAGCACCATGTTGTGGTTCTTCGAAACCACTTTCAACCCCGGCGACTTGATTCACTTGTATGTGGTGGCAGATGTTGCAGCAGGCGCACCGAATGGATCGACTTTCGGTATTATGCTCCCGAGTACCGAGCAAAATTTCGGGTTTGGTGGGGCTGATGTGATCGATGTAGGCTTGACAGCCGGTTCGGTATTCAATGTAGATGAAAATGCCGTTTTAGTGGCGCCTACTGCACAAGCGTTTGCCATTGAAGTTACCGATAACCAACCAAGCACGGCTTCCTTTAGTTGGTCAAATGGTAATGGTAGTTCGAGAATTGTAGCCATCCGCGAAGGTTCGGGTGGTTTCCCAGTGCCAACAGATGATCTAGCCTATGTGGCTAAAACGACATTTGGACAAGGTGATGAAATCTCAACAGGGTGGTACACCATTTACAATGGAACCGGCAGCACGGCTACTGTAACCGGGCTTTCTCCTGAGGTTAGCTATAGCGTGGCGGTATTGGAGTACAATAGCAATGTGTCACAGCAAATCAGATACAATGCTGCTACCTCAGAGTTGAATCCAAGGACATTTACATCTGCTCCATTGCCTAATGTTGCCTTGCATTTTGATGGGGTGGATGATCATGCCGAAGTGCTCTATGACACGTATTTGAACTTGGGATCTACTTTCTCTATAGAAGCATACGTGAAGCCTGGCGCTGTTAATTCAGGATTCCGAGCGATTATTGACAAGCGAGATGCGGGCACGAATAATTCGAATTTCAGTATGTCTGTGGTCGATGGTACTGACTTTGGTATGTTCATCAAGAATGGGGCGCAGGAAATTTTCCAAACCGTACCAAACGTACTAGCAGAGGGTCGATGGAATCTACTAACGGCTTCATTTGATGGCACCACATTGAAAATGTATGTGGATGGGCATTTGGTGCACACGTTCCAGTCGACTGTCACATTTGCTAACCTATCTGTCCCTGTTCAAATTGGTAGGTCGGCTCAAAATTCGGAGTTTTTTAATGGAGAACTAGACGAAGTACGCATCTGGACGAATGTATTGAAAGCAGATGAAGTAGCGGCCAATACCGGTAAGGAATTGGTAGGTGACGAATTTGGTTTGATCGCCTATTACAACTTAAATGACGGCATACCCGAAGGTACAAACACAAGCGTACTTACGCTCAACAATGAAGCGACCGTTACGGCCACCCGACCAATAGATGCATCCATCAAGAATTTTGGTGGAACAGGAAGTACGTCGAATTTTGTGCTGTCAAATGCCTTTGATGTCAGTGTGTCAGAACCTACGGTCCAGGCTTCCAACATCGTCATTGATAATGTCACTACCTCAAGTGCGTCGATCAGTTGGACCAATGGAGATGGTGCACGCCGGGTGGTGGCCATGAAGCAAGGCACGTTTGCCAATGTGGCTGATTTGTCTAATCAGGAATTTTATATGGCGAATGCGGCCTATTCAGTTGGTGAGCGTACGGCCGAGCAAGGCTGGTACATTGTCTACAATGGCACTGGAAGTTCCGTGAACGTGACGGGTCTGGCAAGTGGTGCCACATATACCATAGCCGTTATGGAAGCCAATGGCCCGGCTAATTACGAGAGATATAATTTGAATACGGCTGTTGACAATCCGGCTCCTGTGACCGTTGGCGTGCCTACACCGGATGTGACCTTCCAGACCTTAGCTGTGTCGGCCGCCAATTTGCGTCAAGGAAAGAACAATAACCTGATCTATAAGTTTAAAATGAATGTTTCAGGTGGGGCTATTCAACTCAATGAGATCACATTGCCTATGGGTGGTACGGCCACACAAAATGAATTCGGACTGAACGCTTTCAAATTGTATCACAGCATCGGGCAGGATAATTTCAATGTGGCCTCCACACCGTCGATTGGTGCTGCTGGCTACAATGCTGGACTGCCGACTTGGACTGTGAATAAAACCTATCAAAATGGGGATGTCTACTTTTACGTGACGGCCGATATTGCGGCTGTGGCGTTACCTGATGAAATTTTCTTCGTTCAGCCGAGTTTGGGTGCCATCAATGTGACCAACCCTCGAAATCTGATCGATGGTGGTTTTGGTAACGGGTCTACGTTCACGATTGAGCAAACCCCAACTATCACATTTGCCGGCTCACCTACTTTTGGTATCCTAAATGAAATTGCTCCGGGATCTGTTGATAATCCTGTTTACCGTTTCAATATGCGCATTGATACCGATGTGCGTATCACGGCGTTACGACTCCCGTGGGATGGAAGCTTGCTCGCCACAGATGTGGCAGCTGTCAGGTTATTGGTTGGTTTGGACGAAACAGATCAGACACACCCAAATCAGGGAAATTTCTTGGTAGCTAGTGGCACGGCGGGCGTTTCCGAGTTCATTTTCCAATTTGATCGAACCTTTGCTGGCCCTGAAATGTCCGCTGATACTTTGCTACAGTTTTGGGTGGATGTTGATTTGGCAAGTACTGCAGTGGTCAACCGAACATTTACCGGTATTCCAACAAACACGAGCGTTTCGTTCTCTGACATAGTCAACTTGAGTGGCTCCATTGGCCAAGGTCAAACGATTACTGTTTTAATTCCTGACCCTTATTGTGATCCGGATGCGGCTTTCGTACCTGCTACGGTTGGTCCTCGAATTGACAATGTCATCATTGCAAACGTGAACAATACGACCACAGGCGGGAATGATATCTATTACAATAACTATTCGGATAAGATTGCCGGAGTAATCGCCAATACCACCGTTCCTATTTCGATAACAGGTAATAGTTCCGGAAGTGGATTTGTCAAAGTTTGGGTGGATTGGAACAAAGATTTGGTCTTTGATGAATCAACCGAATTGGTGATAAACAATGCGGCTTACACGGGTACACAAACACTCAATTTGAACATCAATGTGCCGGCTACTGCCACCATCGGAACCACACGCATGCGCATCTACACCTACACGACAGGTGAACGTTTGGGAGGGGCATGCTCCGGTGGGACGCCATCCTCCATCTTCGGTCAGGTGGAAGATTACGGCTTAAGCATTCTTGAGCCGTCTGGCTCTACGCTGACGGTGAGTGCTTCTGATGTCGGGTATTTTTCTTTCAAGGCCAATTGGGTAGCTCAGCCTGGCGCCAACTTCTATCGAGTAGATATTGCTGAAGATGAGAATTTCAGCAAAATGCTGGTAAATAATGCGGCGGCTACCACTACGGAGTATGCTATGAATACCCAACTGGAGTATGATAAGGACTACTTCTATCGAGTGCGCGTGGCTTATCCGTCAGGTATTTCGGCGAATTCTAACGTGACCAAAGTGCGAACACTGAGAGATCAATATACCGCACAAGACTCGGTGGCTCTTGTCTTGATTTACGACACCAATGGAGGCAATGGCTGGGCAAATAGAGATGGATGGAAAGCAAGTGGTAGACGACTGAAAACGTGGGCGGGTGTGACTATGACAGGAACGCGTGTCAGCGGGTTGGATCTAAGTGGAAAAGGCCTTACAGGGGAAGTTCCGACACAGTTTGTTCATCTCAACGCACTGAATCAATTGACAACTTTGGATGTCTCAGGAAATGAACTATTTGGCTTGGGCGCGTTAGGTTCACTAGCCGGGCTGACAACTTTGGATGCATCCGACAATTACCTTGTGTTTAATGATTTGGAGTCGATCGTGGGCACCATAGACAATTTCAACTATTCACCTCAAAAACAAGTGGGAGAAAGTACGCGTGTTGTTGTTCCGAGGGGAAGCAACTATACAGTGCAGTTTACTCAGCAGTCGGCAGATACATATCAGTGGAACAAGGATGGAGTGCCCATAGATGGAGCATTTGGTACCAGCTATGAAGTGCTAGATATCCGCTTCGAAACGATGGGTGACTTCACACTTAGCATGACTGATGCAGACGTACCCGGTCTCACCCTAGAATCTGCGGATCAGACGGTATTGGCTTCCGGAGGTATAGAGATCAATGTGCGCGATCTGAATGGCTTGCCGTTGGATGAGGGTATCGGATACTTGCTGAAAATTGAGGAACCGGGACAGCCGTTCGATACCACCGTGGTGGCTCCTTTCACCGAAGGCGATCTCTTGTTTGATGTAACCATCTTAGGTGATTACATCATTACGGTGGAGGCGGATCCATTGATCTATTTGCCAACGTATTTTGTGGAAACATTCCTATGGGAAGAGGCAGACACACTTTTCTTCAGAGATGTGACTATACGATCCACAATGAATATGACCGTAATACCCGGTGAGCGCGATCCGGCTGACGTAGGACGCATTGGTGGTACACTTTGGATAGATGTGGATGATAATGCGCGGTTGGAGGCAAGAAGAAGAGCCGCTAATGTGCGAGCGCATGTTCGACGAAGAACAACCGGCGGACGCGAATTGGAAGATCCACAATACGTCCTGATTGCCTCTGTGTTGACCAATGAAAATGGCGAATTTGATATTCCGAACTTACCTCCGGGATTCTACCGAATAAACTTTGAGTACCCAGGCATCCCGATGGATCAGAATAGCTTCGTAGAGTTTGAGATTGGCGCAGATGGTGACAACAGTGTGGTGCAGTTGGCGGCTGATATTACGGAAGATGGAATCTATGTAGAGCAAGTGCTGCCATTGCCTGTGGGTGAGGTCATTCGCGACATGAAGGTGTATCCAAACCCGGCTACCAGTATACTCAAGATTGGCTATGAAGGGTTGGAGGCGCAAAGTGTGCGATTGGTGATGTATGACCTCTCCGGCCGCATTGTGAAGGACCAAAGCCTACCTCGTGCCGCGGCAAATACGGTGGAAATGCGGGTCGAAGATTTGAAGGCAGGACTTTACTTCTTGAATGTGGTAGATACTGTGAAGGGACAAGTGATTACCACGTTTAAGGTGGTGGTCAAGAAATAGATTTGGCATGTTTTAGACACAACACGGGGGCTCGATTGGCCCCTGTTTCTGTTTGTGACCAGTCAATTGACGGCCCATACAATTGCAGGGATTAGGAAATATACTCATCCTGGAAGATGGTCGCTTCTACAAATGTTTCCGTTGCGTTTCTTTGCAGATATTCTAGGGGATTATTTGATTTCTGTTCATGGTAATCCCACCACTTGCCTACCTTCATACCTTGGTGATACCTTCCTTTGGGAAGAGGCCGAAACGATTTTCTTTAGAGAAATCACACAGAGTGTTTCATTAGCTGTTACGGCTGTTCCGGGTCCGCGTGATCCAAATGATCGTGGGCGCATCTCGGGTTCGTTTGGTATAGAGACCGAAGATGATGCACGGGTGGATGCCCGAAGACGGGCGGCAAATGTCCGAGCGCACGTTAGACGCAGAACAACAGGTGGTCGAGAGTTGAATGATCCTCAATATGTACTCATAGCTTCAATAGCCACAGATGAAAATGGCGAGTTTGATTTCCCGAATTTGCCTCCCGGGTTTTATAGAATAAACTTCGAATATCCGGGTGTGCCCATGGATCAGAATAGCTTTGTGGAATTTGAAGTAACAGCCGATGGCGACAATAGTGCAATAGAACTTGCGGCTACTGCCTTGGATGGATTAATCACTGTAGAGCAGGTGCTGCCACTGTCTGTAGACCTGATTGAGGACGTACATGTTTATCCGAATCCAGTTTCTAATCAATTGAAAATTGGGTACTCCGCATTGAAATCTGATGGCTTGGTTGCCAGACTTTATGATATCAATGGACGAATTGTAAAGGAAGGAATACTGCCAAGATCCGATCAAAATGAAATAGTAATTCGAGCATCGGATTAGTGGAGGTATGTATATCTTAAATATTGTTGATTCCTCATCAGAGACAGTAGTGCTCTCCTTCAAGGTGATGATCAGACGATAAATATAAAATTCAAATTGGCATGTCGGTAGACGTGCTAATTTTAATTTTAAATGGTTCTCTTCAGACGAAACTCCTTACGAATTTTTTCTCCTGATCGAAGAATCTTTAATCTTATTTTGTAGTTTGGTTTTTTGCGTAGGAGTGCATGTATTTTGGACAATGGACTGGTTTGAAGTGAATGTCCATTAATAGTTAAGATAACATCTCCTTGTTCTATTCCGGCTAATGCGGCAGGAGAATTATCTCGCAGATGATCTACAACTAGGGAATCAAGAAATGCACCCTGTACGGCTAACGACAGGCCGCTCATGTCAAATTCAAACTTCGTGCTAAACCGCTCACCTTTTTCAATATAAAGATGACCGTTCCCATAATCAAATATAGGGAAGAGTCTTGATAAAATATCACCGCCAATAGTCCCGTGTCTTGATCCCCTTTTTATTGATTGCCCATAAGCATTTACCTCGGGTATTGACACAATTACATCTCTAAATTCAAGTGGGGTACATAGTGTAAATGAATCGATCCTGCCAATTTGACCTGAAATATCACCGCCAATGCCCGTCCCTAAGCGAGCGGGAATGGTTTTCTCCGGTTGTTTGAGTGTTGTTTGATTGATATCCAACAAAATAGCATGGCTAGCTCCTGTATCGACCATAAGACGTACCGTATCATTTTCTTTACTTTGATTTATAATCGAGGTTATGTAGGGTTTTGAATTTACAATGTCGATAGGAATCTTATTGAATTTATTTTTGGGACGATATTTTTCTTGACGATGCAGGACGAGTATTTTGTCGTCGTAATTAATTTCTACTATAAATTTTTTGAATAGATCATAGCCGATGATTCCATGAACATCCAGGCCAATTTTTTCGGACAGATTCAGATGATCTTCCTTTAAGACTAGAATATTTAAATTATGACCAATGACATTTCCTGGTAATCTGAAATTTACTTTGTTACCTACGTATGCATGGATGGAATCGTTTATTCCCGGACTAGGTATTATTACTTCTCTTATATAATTGATACCAAGAATGTTAGCGTAGGTTATTTCAGTTAAGATTGGCGTTTCAACACCAGTGTCGATAATAAAATTGAGTTTGAGGAAATCGTTTACAATTACTGGTATAATTATCAGGTTATCTGATTCTATAAATGGAATTTCTACCTTATTTACACTTGGCGGCATGGTAAATCCTATTGTCATTTGTGCTCTAAGGCCGCTCCCGACACAAATACAAAAGATAAATGTCATTAGTACAAATCTACTGCGCATCATGCTGTGTAGACAGTTGGTGAGTTTTTTCCCCTTAAGTAATGATCAAAATTTAATCAAATAGACTGGAAATGTCCTCTGGAGTCAGTTGCTTCATGAAATTATCCTCGATCGTCACTATGTCTTTGGCCAATTGTAGCTTGGATGCTTGCAGCTTCAGGATTTTTTCTTCAACCGTATTGCGAGCAATGAACTTGTAGGTAAATACTTTTTGCTTCTGACCAATGCGATGTGCCCGGTCAATGGCTTGTGCTTCTGCCGCCGGATTCCACCACGGATCAAGGATAAAGACATAGTCGGCATTTGTCAGATTTAGCCCTAGACCGCCCGCTTTCAAGGAGATAAGGAATGTGTTGATTTTGTTGTCTGTTTCCTGAAAGCGCTCCACCTCTGCCTGACGATCACGGGTAGATCCGTCTAAATAAGCAAAGGGAACCCCTTGTGTCTGGAGATAGGACCTGATTAGGCTTAAATGTTTTACGAACTGACTGAAAATCAGCAATTTGTGATTTTCGCCCAGCGCATTCTTGATCATGTGGGTGATGTCTTTGAACTTGCCAGAGTCACCGGCGTACATGTCATCGACCATGAGCGGATGATTGGCGATTTGACGGAGACGTGTCAAACCTTGGAGCAAAATCATGTGCGATTTCTGAATGCCGTCTTTTTCAATGACATCAAAAATCTTGTTTTTAAAGGCGCTTTTTTCACTGTCGTAAAATTCTTGCTGACTGGCTGACATCTCGCAGTACTTGATGTTCTCTACTTTTTCAGGTAAGTCTTTGGCCACTTGTGATTTTACTCTCCTCAGCAAAAAGGGTTTCACCAGACGATTGAGTTTTTCTGTTCGCGTTGTGTCTTTTTTCTTTTCAATCGGCAGCAAGAATTCTTTCGTGAAGTAAGGCTTGGTGCCGAGCAATCCGGGATTCACAAACGACATTTGAGACCATAAGTCCAAAGTGCCATTTTCGATTGGCGTGCCCGTAAGGATCAGTTTTCGTCTTGACCTGAGTTGTTTTACCGCCTTGGCAATGAGCGAGTCAGGATTCTTGATCGCCTGCGATTCATCCAGTATGATATAATTAAAGTAATAGCCGGACAATTGCTCTATATCCATTCGGGTAATACCGTAGCTGGTGATCACGAGATCATAACGCTGAAATTGCGCGGTATCCTTGTCTCTGAAGCTACCGGTATAGGCCAGAATTTTCAGTTTGGGAGCAAATTTCTCAGCCTCCATTACCCAATTGTAGACCAATGAAGTTGGCATGATGAGTAGGTTGGTGGTGCCGGGATAATTGTCTGCCTGACTTTGCAGCAGCGCCAAGGTTTGCACCGTCTTGCCAAGGCCCATGTCATCCGCGAGGCAACCGCCAAATCCGTACTCTTCTAAGAATTTTAGCCAGTTGTAGCCTGCTTTTTGATAACTTCTGAGTGTGCCGAGAAAGCTTTCTGGCATGGTATACTCTTCGATCTTTTCAAAACTTGCCAATCGCTCAAGTTTGCGTGACATAGTCACCCGGGCGAATTCTCCAGCTTGGAGTTCTTTCACCAACGCCACGTGCATTTTATGCAAGCGGGGCTGATCATCGGCTTCTTCTGAAAACGAAAAGAGATCGGCGTATTCGGTAACCCATGTGGCCGGAATGACGGCAATGGAACCATCCGGCAAGGTAAGCTCAAATTTTTTGTTCAAAATGCATCTTCGAATGACGGAGAATGGGATATCGAAAGCACCAAAACGTATCTTTGATTTGATATCGAACCAGTCTATGCCTTCATTAATTTCGATGGTCATCACAGCTTCTCCAACGAAGTACTTGGTCTTGGTTTCACCTAATTGGCGAATAACATACCCTTGCTTTTCAAGTATGGTTTGATGCCGATAAAGCCAATCAAAGGCTTGATTTTTTGGCAATGTAGCACGCGAATTTTTCAATTGAAGGCCCGTCTCAGCCAAGTACCCGAGGATAGATTTTTCCTGAGGCGTATCCCGAATGATTTTGTGAAAGACGTAACTGCCGTTTTCCTTTTGAAGCGACACACCCACGTCCTTTAGCTTGTCAGCCGAGAAGCTCTCACCATTGTATTGAAACTTAAGTTCGAAGAGAACCTTTTCAGCAGGGCTTTCCTCTGCATCTCCAAACAGCGTGGTGGAGATACTGGCTATGGAGCTAAAAGATAAAATGGGCTTTGGCGTGATGGCCATCGTTTTAATTTCAAACCCTTTGGCATGCACCGGAAACGAAGCAATAAGCGGAGCGATGAATTTTTCGTAATACGTGTCTTCTACTGAGGGCGGCACCTCAATGAATTTTTTCGTGAAGAAGGGTTTTATTTTTTTCCCATTCACCGCCTTATCGAAGGTGAACAAGGTGTCATTGGCCACAATCCATGCGGGCTCTTCGGCAATGAGGTAGCTTCCTGTCTGATAGATATCGAATTTTTCGCCGAACAATTTTACCGTCGGGAAATAGTGCGTGTTGTTTTCGTTACGATAGAAATGGAATAGTACAGATGCTTTTTCGGTCGCCACTTTCAGTTCTTTCCAAGCAGGCTCACCGTCTTTGCCCATCTCGAATACCCGTTTACCGGTTAATTTTTCGCAAATGGCTTTCCTTCTGCGCTCCATGTATTGCTGAATCTCACGTTGCAGCATGGGATCACCCTTTTCCTTGTCGTATACTTTAAGGAAAAATTCGTCCGGCTTCACTTTTCGTTTCTGAAAATGCGTCACCACCGGATCTTGCTGCATACTGTCCATGAGCCGGATCAGCTCCATGTCCACCTCATCTATTTTGTCACCAAATTCCTTGGCATTTAGTGCCGAAATGTTCTGATGCGAAAAAGTGAGTCGGCCTTTGGCATCCAATTGCACGGCAAATGACTCAAACATGAAGCCGAGATATTCATGCTGGAATATGGAATAAATGATTTCGCAAGGCTTCTCCGGAGAGACGTTCATCGACTAGCGTGATGTTGGTAAGGGGACGAAAATACCAAATCTGCTCCCTCTGACCAAACTGAGTTGGTAAATGCACCTGCCCTAACTCAAATTACTATGGTCATCTTTGTTTGCCGCTTTTCGGGCGGGCTGAATAGACGAAAACACGGTAATTAAAATGACTAAAACCACGGTGGCCAGCACATCCCAGACTTGAATCTGAACCGGATACGCATCGGATATAGCTCCCGGCACGCCCATGCTTATCCAGCCGAAGCGCTGCTGCAGCCAGCAAATAAGCAACCCAAGGAATAAGCCTGAAAATGCTCCTCCCAAGGCGATGAGGGCACCATTGGCCAGCACTATTCGTCGGAGCAAAACAGCGGGAGCTCCTAGGGCCTTGATCACGGCCCAATCTTTTTTCTTGCTGATCACCAGCATACTCAGGGAGAAATAAATATTAATGGATCCGATGGCCAGTATAATGCCGAAGGTGAGGAAGACAAAGAGCTTTTCCCACTGCAATATGCGGTATAGGCCACTGTGAATCTCTTCGTTTAGTTTGATGATGTAGTCTGACCCCAAAGCGGATTGTAGTGCAGCTTTTACATCTTCTGGTTGTTGATGGCCCGTCAGTTTCAACTCGAGTGCAGAGCGCCGGGTGGTGTATTGAAAAAGGTCTTGGGCAAACTCAACGGGCACATACAAAAAGCTTTCGTCGAAATATTTTTCCACGGCAAATACTCCCCCGACCAAGATGGGTCGCTGCGCAAAGAGCCGTTCTGGATTCATTTGTCCGGGAGCTACATCCTTGGGAATAAAGATCAACAATGGATGGTAATCATCTTGAATATTGATAGATAGGTCATATTGAATCCCCCGGCCGACCAAAGCGTACGCCACACTGTCCTTTTTCAAAACCATTTCGCCATAGGTGATGGCGTCTTTGAAGCGCCCTTGTTTGAGGAAATCCGCTCCTACGCCCTTTAGCCGCACCACGCGCTGGGCGTTGTTATATTTCACCAGCACATTGTCTTCGATCACATCCACCACAGATGCTACGCCCGGCGTGGAGGCTACTTCTTCAAGAAGCTCAGGACTCAACTGAAATGTCTTGCCGGCAGTCGGCAGCACCACGATATCGGCTTCAAATGAGCCGTACATGTTGCGTAGCAAGCCTTCCAGGCCATTGAATACTGACAGCACGATGATAAGTGCCATGGTGCTCACGCCCACTACCAGCATGCTGATGAGCGAGATGACATGAATGAAGGTTTTCTTCTTGCGTGAGAAGAAATAGCGTTTGGCTATGAAATAGGCGAGATTCACTCCTGGTCAGCTGCGGGTGGTATGTTCAGACTGCTGATCAACTGATCCATCTTGGAGGCATGTTCATCCACCTCGTCATGATAAAAGGCCAGCTCAGGGATGATGCGCGTCCGTTTGCCGATTTGGTTGCCGAGATGCCTGCGCACCTCACTTTTCTTTTTGTCTAGCGCATCGAATAGGGCGTTTGTGTCCTTGTTAGGAAATACGCTGAGATAGACCTTAGCTAACCCCAAGTCGGGAGACACCTTCACTTGCGTAATGGTGACCAAATGCTGCCCGAAATAATCTCGTCCATGCCGTAGAAAAATATCACTAAGCTCCTTTTGCAGTTGCCTTCCCATTTTTTGCTGTCGCATGCTTTCCATTTTGCAAATATAGCTTGTTGGGTTTTGCTTAATTTCGACACATGAAACCTTCTTTTGAGTCGTGATTCGTTTTTTCAGAGTCAATGATCCCTACCGATTGGTGGTTGTGCTGTTGCTTTTGGCGCTCATTCGCGTTACCTACGGCATCATCGGGTTGCCACTGTCATATCCGGAGTTAAAATTCCTGCTACTCGGGCAATGGCTCGGTGAGGGAATGTCCATGTATACAGAGACATTCGACTACACAGCCCCTTTGTCAGCTTGGACTTACCAACTGCTCGATCTTGTTTTCGGCAGAAGTCGGTTGGCACATTGGGTCATTTCGGCTTTGCTTGTTTTCATTCAGGCGGCTTGGTTCAATCGCTCCCTCATCAAGAGCAAGGTTTTTTCCGAATCGAATTACGTACCGGCTTTTCTTTACGTGATTTTCTCCGTCGCTGCGTTTGATTTCTTTGCGCTTTCACCGCAACTCATGAGCCTCACGTGGGTGGTCATCTCCATGGATCACTTCATCCGGCGGATGGATAATGAGGTGGGCGATGAGTTGTTTCTCTTCCCGGGTTTTTATTTGGGCATTGCATCCATGTTTTATTTCCCGGCAGCAGCTTTCTTCATCATCTTTTTACTGGCGCACATCATCATCACCCAAGCCCAACTTCGACGTATTTTCTTGTTTGTTTTTGCCTATATCACATCTATACTGGCGGTGTTGATTTTCATTTATTTCTTCGGTTCTTGGGCAGAGTTTTGGGCGGTCTATTTCACAGAAATCAGCCGAGCCAAGGTCTTCTACTTCACCTATTTGGACTTACTCATTTGGGCTGCCGTTCCTACCGTTTTCTTTTTGGTGGCGTTGTTTACGGCACTTGGTCGCAGAGAGGGGAGCCTTCATGCCAAGACACAGCAATTCATGCTGTTGGTGTCTGTAGCATCAGGCGGTGTGATTCTCATGAGTGGCACCCTTTCAGGCATAGAGGTGATCTTCTTTGTGCCGGTCTTCACATTTTTTATTTCCAATTATATCTTGAAAATACGTCGGCGCATTTGGCGATGGCTCGTTCCGAACTTTCTCATCATCGGGGCGGTGCTCGTTCCTTTTTTGAGTTTGAAGTATGAATCCATCCAAAAAAATCTGATCGTGAAAACGCCTGAAGATAACCCGAATTTTTCCGGAAAAAGAACCATGATCATCGGGCCGCCGGATCCTGTCTACATGCAGGGGAGCATAGCCGGGCCTTTTATAGATGCGCAAATAAGCAAGCGAAGATTGGAGGGCTTAGACTACTACCATCAGGCGCCTGTCTTCCTGAAAATATTTCGCGAAGCTAAACCGGAAATAGTGGTGGACGAGTGGAATGTCATGCCGAAAATCGAACACCGATTTCCCGAAATAGAAGAAATGAAAATTAAGGCCGTTCGGACGATCAACAACTGATCTTGTCTACGCGAGTTTGATGCCTGCCTCCTTCAAAATCGGTCGTTAAGAACGTGTGCACAATACCCTCTGCATATTCATAAGCCAAAAAGCGAGCCCCAAGACAAATGACGTTCGCATCATTGTGCTGACGCGCCAAGGCAGCCAAGTCTTTGTTCCAGCAAATAGCCGCCCGAATGCCTTGGTGTTTGTTGGCAGTCATGGCCACACCATTGCCGCTTCCGCAGATGAGTATGCCCAGTCTGGCTTCACCTTTCTCCACGGCAAGAGAAAGGGGATGAACATGATCAGGATAGTCCACCGAAGCATCCGATCCCGGGCCAAAATCCAAGACGTCATGGCCGGCACTTTTGAGAAACGTAATTAACCGCTGCTTGTAGGCAAATCCGGCATGGTCACCACCTATCGCTATTTTCATATCAGTCTTTGTTAGCTTCCTCTCGTCTTCGGGCTTTTTCCTTTCGTCGTTCCACTCGTTTTGCCACCACGATACTCAATTGATACAGTACCATGAGTGGCAAGGCAACCAGCATTTGTGTAAATGGATCCGGCGGGGTAACAATAGCCGCTACTATGAGGATGACGATGATGGCATGTTTGCGGTACTTCTTCATCCATGTGGAGCTAATGAGCCCAATCTTAGCCAAGAAGTACACCACCATGGGCAATTGAAACAGCACCCCACTACCAAAAACGAGCATGGTCATCATAGAAATGTAAGACGATAAGTCAAACATGTTCTTTAGCCCTTCATAGACTACATACGATGAAAAGAAGTAAACCGAAATGGGCGCCACGATGAAATAACCGAATAATATTCCCGTCATGAATAGAATGCTCACGAAGAATGTCACACCGCGAGATACTTTGCGCTCTTTGCTGTAGAGCCCGGGTTTGATGAAACGCCATATTTCCCAAAACAGATAGGGAAATCCGATAATCAACCCTACGGCAAACGAAACCGAAATGTGGGTCATGAATTGGCCACTCAACGTGCGACTGATCAACTCGAAGGGCAATTCTTGGATGCACAATGAAGGTATTTCGATGAATTTGGCTACTTCGCAGAGCATACGGTACGTCCAAAAGTCTCCCTTTGCCGGGCCCATGATGATGGTGCCGATGACAAAATCTTTGGCCACAAAGGCCGCTATTGTCACCACAAATACGGCAATGACTCCACGAATGACGTGCCACCTGAGTTCTTCGAGATGATCGATAAACGACATCTCTTTTGCCCCATCCTCTTCCATTTGATCCAGCGCCATATCTTATCTTATGCGTAAAGCGGGAAGTTCTTCATCCAAGTGTGAACTTCCGACTTGATGGTTGCCAATTTGGTTTCATTTTCGCGTGCCATTAGCGTATCGTCTATCAGCTGCACAATGCGCTCCATGTCGTTTTCTTTCATGCCACGAGTGGTGATAGCCGCCGTGCCCACACGAATACCCGAAGTAGTGAATGGCGACTGGTCATCAAAAGGCACCATGTTTTTATTTACAGTAATATCCGTTTTTATCAACGTGTTCTCAGCATCCTTTCCCGTAATGCCTTTGTTGCGCAGGTCTATCAGCATCAGGTGGTTGTCTGTGCCGCCAGAGATAATGTGATAGCCGCGTGCCACCAACGCAGTTGCCATGGCTTGTGCATTTTTTTGCACTTGCATCATATACGCCATGTATTCATCCGAAAGTGCCTCGCCATAGGCCACTGCTTTGGCTGCAATGATATGCTCCAGCGGGCCACCTTGCGTGCCTGGGAATACGCCGGAATCCAATAACGAACTTATGGTGCGCAGTACCCCTTTTGGGGTTTTGATGCCGAATGGATTTTCATTGTCTTCTCTAACCAAAATCATCCCACCTCTTGGTCCTCGTAGGGTTTTGTGTGTGGTAGTGGTGATCAAGTGGCAATGATCCAGCGGGTCATTCAGCAAGCCTCGAGCGATCAATCCTGCAGGGTGTGAAATGTCAGCCATCAACAATGCCCCCACTTCGTCTGCGACTGCACGGAATCGCTCATAGTCCCAATCGCGGCTATACGCGGATGCGCCGGTAATGATCAATTTTGGCTTTTCCCGCAGGGCTGTTTCTTCCATTGCCTCATAGTCAATGGTGCCCGTCTCTCTGTCCACTCCGTAAAAACTGGGGCGATACAACTTGCCGGAAAAATTGACAGGTGATCCATGTGTAAGATGGCCGCCGTGTGATAAGTCAAACCCCAATATCTTGTCGCCCGCATTTAGCAAAGCGAGCATTACGGCGGCATTGGCTTGCGCACCGGAGTGCGGCTGCACATTGGCCCATGACGCGCCAAACAATTCTTTTGCCCGATCAATCGCCAGTTGCTCTACTTCGTCTACTACCTCACATCCACCATAATAGCGCTTCCCCGGCAAACCTTCGGCATACTTGTTTGTGAGCACACTGCCGGCTGCCTCCATCACCTGCGGAGAGGTGAAGTTCTCAGAGGCGATGAGTTCGATTCCTTCGATTTGGCGCTGCTTTTCGCGCTGGATAAGGTCAAAAATTTGCTGATCTCTTTGCATGGCGGCAAAAGTAGATAAGATGCCTGAGAGAGGGGGCAATATTTAGGACGGTTCTTTACATTCGCTTCATGGCCAAACAAAAAACCATTTTCTATTGCCAAAACTGTGGTGCAGAATCGGCCAAATGGGTGGGCAAATGTCCCTCTTGCCAAGAATGGAATACCTATGTGGAGGAAGTTGTACGCAAGGTCAATGAACCGGTGGGAAACTTTCGTCCGGTCACAGGTGAGCCACGGTTGATTCAAGATGTGAGTCCGGCGGTGGTCAATCGGGTATTGTCGGGAAATGGAGAAGTGGATCGTGTGCTGGGCGGAGGCATAGTGCCCGGATCATTGATTTTGATTGGCGGTGAGCCGGGTATCGGTAAATCCACATTGCTCTTGCAAGTGGCCATTCGATTGTCCAAGAAAATCCTGTATGTGTCCGGTGAGGAGAGCGCCGAGCAGATCAAATTGCGGGCAGAGCGCATCGGCATCACGTCTGAAAGTTGCTACTTACTGGCCGAAACGTCTCTGGATGTGGTGTTTGCCAATGCTGAAAAGCTTCGGCCTGATATCATGGTCATTGACTCCATCCAAACGCTCTATTCCGATCGGATGGAGGCTACTCCCGGCAGTGTATCGCAAGTGAAGGAATGCACGGCTCAACTGATGAAGTATGCTAAGCAGACGCACGTGCCCATCTTTTTAGTAGGCCATATCAACAAAGATGGAGCGATAGCCGGACCCAAGGTGTTGGAACACATGGTGGATACCGTGCTCCAATTTGAAGGAGATAGAAACATGGTGTATCGAATCCTTCGTACCATTAAAAATCGGTTTGGCTCCACGTCTGAATTAGGCATTTTCGAAATGCAGGGGTCGGGGTTGAGAGAGGTTACCAATCCATCGGAAATCCTCATCTTGCCGCGCGATGAAAGCATGAGCGGCATAGGTATTGGCGCCACCATGGAGGGTAACCGCCCGCTGCTCATCGAAGCGCAAGCGCTGGTGAGTCCTGCTACTTATGGCACTCCGCAGCGAAGCACCACAGGCTATGATGCCAAGCGCCTAAATATGCTTCTAGCTGTACTGGAAAAGCGGATCGGTTTGCGCCTGAGTCAGCAGGATGTGTTTCTGAATATTGCCGGAGGTCTGCGCATTCAAGACCCGTCATTGGACATGGCCATCTGTGCGGCGCTGTACTCTTCGTACGAGGAACAGCCGATTTCTGAAAAGATTTGCTTTGCCGGAGAGATAGGTTTAGGCGGGGAAGTTAGATCTGTAAACCAAATAGACAGCCGCATCATGGAAGCCGAAAAACTTGGTTTTGACAAAATCTTCATTTCTCGCCATCAGCAAAAGAGTGAAGCGGCTAAGCGTGCCAAACTGGAAGTGATTCCGTGCGGTAAGCTTAGTAACGTCTTCGCTGCGAAGGGTATTTTTGCTTAACCTTCTTCGAAGTTCTTGCCGCACGTTTCTTGGTGCGATCCTTCGGTGGCCTAGCCGATGCAGGCACGTCACGCTTAGATTGCTTGTCGATCACAGAATAAATGCCCTCTCTGCCTTTTGTCTTCACCTTGGTGCCCAAGAAACTGCTAGTGGAAATGCCTTTGGCATCACTGTCTTTCAGGCGTGAAGGATCGAAGGTGCTTGAGGAGCTATACACGCCCCCACCTTTTCCGCTTGACGATCGCCCAATGATGATATTCAATCCCATACGAATGTCAAACGCCTTCATGTCCGGCACAGAGAAATTGAGCATTTGATCAGCGGCCACATAGTACTGCACAGGACCACCTCTCACCGCCAATGCCGCTCCAACGTTGAAGAATTGTTGGGGCAGTTTCATCGCATTGAGTGAGGCTGTAAGTGGCCCCATTTTCTGACGCACACCGCCTCCGTAGAGCATTTTCATCTGACCTTGGATGTATCGTGCACCGACCGTACCAATGAAATGGGTATTGTCGGTATATTTCCAAATCATACTGCCGTAGGCCTTAGTTGGCACCCACGTCTTGTAGGCCTCTGTGTTTTTATTCGTGGAAAATTTATCGAACAATGAGTCCTGAAGTGTTTGTTGCAGATTCTCGATGTTCTTGATGTTTACTCCCGTGTAGTTGAAGGTGGTGTCATTGAATTGGCTGTTCTCAACGTCGGTTTTCCAACTGATAAAGCCCACGTCTACTATTGAAGCGGCAAAACTCAAGTACTTATTCACGTCGTATTCAAAACCTACGTCTAAGCCGAAACCTGAATTGCCGGGAGACACCAGGTGCTTACCTAAGTCGCCATCACCGCCGTAAATATTGGTTCCGGAGCTGCGAAGCATGGCGTTTTGCGTTTTCATTTTCCAAGCATACGTCTGAGGATTTACCTCCAAGTCCACCACCATGTTGCGCGGTGTGCTGATGTTCAAAAATCCCTGATACATTTTCAGCCGAGCACCCACCCGCAGTTGATTGGACACACGATGCGCCACACCCACTCCTATTTCGCGGAAATGACTCACATTCACCCCTGTGCCGCCTAACTCTACCACATCGCCGAGGGTGGAGCCGTTTCCTCTCCACACAAACTCCATGAATTGGCGCGGGTACAAGAAATCACTTTCGATGCGCTCATTGGCAAAAAGACTCACGGTAGGGCCTTGCTTCAGCCGGTAGCCCAAATGAAACACGCTAATGTTGGCATTCGCGCTCAGCATGTTGTTGGTTTGCAAATCGGAGATGATACCACCTATTGAGAGTACATTATTAGTGCCCTCTTTGCGGATGGCGTCATTGTAACTGAATTTATTGTTGGCCTGAATATGCACGCCGGAAATCACGGGTAAACCAATAAATACTCTTCCTTCAGGCATATAAGCCGGATTTAGCGAAGAGTTTTGGAAAGTAGCATCACCTAGATGATAAAAGGATAAACTTGTCTGTGCACGTAACGCATGACCACTTACCAAGAGGAAAAGGAAAATATAAAGATTCCTCATAGGTTAGATTCAATTATGATCCTCACGCCTAAAGTCACATTCATCTTAGCCTGAGCAAGTATTTTCACAAAAATCTCTTCTGTCGTTTGGCTGGAAGGGGAGTTCATGGTGAACACCAAGCGAATTTTTTCCCCGGCTTCCATGGCATCCAATCCTGCCTTGCTGAGGGGCACATCGTCCGTGCTAAGCTTAGGCTCTCGTACCGTTCTGTCTTGATTCAAAAAAGGTTGGTCAAAAGCGATGTTGTTAGCTACTGTGTGAATAATGGCTTCCGAGGCATCCACGATGTGCATGTCGTAAGTACCGGCAAAAGGCAGTTCATTCAGCGTGACTACCCGAAGCGCGGCAGAGTCTACATTGGCAAAATTTGCCTGACCAGCGATATCAAACTCAAGCTCATATGTCACGTCGCTCAGGCGCACTTCCATGGGGATATACATTTCCACATTTGTGCGGATAGTGCTCGTGTCTGTTACAAAATTCAACGTGTTCGCATTGCCATAATTGATCAAACCCTGTATGTTGAAATTGAGGTTGGTGGGAGACGCAGCAAGGAGATTGATGAGGTTCGAGTTTTGTCTATTGATAGAAATGAGCGTCTGCTGCTGGGCTCCTGAAACCGGATATGTGATTGGCGAACTTTGGATGATGCGCGGGTTGGTTACTGCCGATCCAGTCAAGAATGTCTGCGTGCCATTTACATCCTCTCCATAAACGCCTGAGAGACCCAAACCAGCAGGAATACCAAATGAATTTCGAACGGTCAAATTGATTGCCGCTCCGCCGAATTCTACGCCAGCGATATCAAAATCCTCAAAGAAGTCTATGGCTATACTTTGGCTGGTAATGTCCACCACATCCAACCCAAATTTCCCAAAAATGACCTCATAGTCTTGATTCATGAATTGTAGGCGTACGGTCAATTGCTCGGTTCCTAAAATGGCCTGCCCGGCGGGCAAATCGATCGATCCGGCTACCGTCACGGTATAGCCACTAGCACCTGATACATTTACAAATTTTGACTCATATCCGGTCAAATCAGCGGTTTGATTGTCAGGGCTGCCATTGGTCAAGTTTGTTCCCGAAAAGACCAAAACAGGTCCGTTGGGCATTTGTCGTGTTTGGTTGATCGTGACTGTGTAGGATGAAATGTTGTAGTTCAGCGTGGTGCTTATATCCAAAACTACATCGCCCGCTTCATAATATACTGAGTCGATATATTCTCCGTCTTCGCCGTTATAGGCTTGGGTGAATGTGAAGGTAAATGGAATGGATCGGGGAGCAGCGTCTGCCGTTACGGCCGTAAATGTTCTTACTGTGGAATTGTCAGTGGGAAGGATGGTGATGATAGAGCCATCAAAAACGTAAACGTCTGAGGTAGTGTAGCTTATCCACATTTCACCGGTTTCGGTATCTTCTTGCAGATCAAGATCCGGACTGGTGCTTTCTAGTAATTCGCGCATGGTGTAAGAGGCCGTGCCGAATGGAATGGCAAGGTCGGCTTTACCGTCCTCTATCTTCAAATTACTGAAGTCCATATCGGATACATTGCACCCAATAAGGAGCAGTAAAACCCCCAAACTAGCATAACAAAAATTTCTCACGGTTTGAAATTGCTAAAAATGTTCCTAATTATGAATTTTTTGTGGGCTTTTTTGATTGAAGCCCGCAATCCCTTGCAAGCCGCCCGTGTGTAGAAACACTAAGGTTTGGTGATCAAAAGTACCGTTTTTAATCATATCCCAAACGCCGTAAAAGGCCTTTCCTGTATAAATGGGGTCAAGTTTTAGTTTGGTTTCGCTCTGCATAGTGTTGATGAAATCGAGAAGTGCAGGTTTCGTTTTGGCATATCCGCCGAAATGATAGGCATGTGTGAGGGAATAGTTCGTTTCCAATACTCCGGCCTCATCGAGTAGTTTGCTCACTTCTTTTTGTAGAAAATTTCCACCTACTACGCTCACACCCAGCGCACGCGCACGTCCTTTCAGCCCTTGCACAAGTCCCGCGAGTGTGGTGCCTGTGCCTACTGCTGTGATGATGGTATCAAATGGCACATCTATTTCGTCGATGATTTCTGCAACTCCTTTCATGCCCAATGTGTTGGCTCCTCCTTCGGGTATTACCCAGCCGTCGGGGCATTGCTCATGCACATAGGCATAATCATCCTTACAAATGTTTCGAAACTGAGCCCTACTCACGAAGCGGAATTCCATGCCTTGTTCGGCGGCTTTTTCCACCGTCGGGTTGATATGGCCATTCAATTCTTCACCCCGAATGACCCCTATCACATGATAACCAAAATGGTGTGCGACAGCAGCCGTGGCAGCTATATGATTGGAGTAAGCCCCTCCGAAGGTGACCATTTTGGCATACTCCGCCAGCTTCATTTGCTCCAGGTTGTATTTCAACTTGCGCCATTTGTTGCCGGAAATTTCAGCATGAATCAAATCATCACGCTTTACCCATAACGTCACGTTGTGCGCTGTAAGCAAAGGGTGCTCTATTTTTTCTATTGGTGAGGGTAATCTAAACATGGCTGTTAAATTAGTAATTTTGTGCCATGTTAGAGGATCAGGACTCACAGGATGATGAATTATTTGAACATTTCCACATAGTGGCAGATCCCAAACAGGCTTTGCTGCGCATTGATAAGTTTCTGATGGATCGCCTGCCGAACGTCACGCGTAATAAAGTACAAAACGGCATCCGAGATGGGCTCGTGAAAGTGAACGGCGCGACCGTGAAGCCTAACTACAAAGTGCATCCGGCGGACGATATCCACATTTATCTCACTCAGCCTCCCAGAGATGAAGATGTGGTGACCGAAAACATCCCGCTTAACATCGTTTTTGAGGACGAGCACATCCTGGTGGTGAACAAACCCGCAGGTATGGTGGTGCATCCGGCCTATCAAAACTGGAGTGGCACCTTGGTGAATGCACTGGCCTATCACTTCCAAAATTTGCCCGAAATGAAAGGCAATGACGGGCGCCCCGGCTTGGTGCATCGCATAGACAAAGACACGTCAGGGTTGCTCGTCATTGCCAAAACAGAGGAGGCTATGAACGGCTTGGCCAAGCAGTTTTTTGATCACTCTATCGAGCGCACATACTACGCCTTGGTGTGGGGCGAGCCTGAACAAGCGAAAGGAACCATACACATCCATGTCGGTCGGAGTTTGAAGGATAGGCGTGTCACCACGTGCTTTCCCGAAGGTGATTTTGGAAAGGAAGCCATCACCCATTACGAAGTGCTGAAAAACTTGCGCTATGTCAGTTTAGTAAAATGCAATCTGGAGACCGGACGTACCCATCAAATACGGGCACATATGAAGTGGATCGGCCACCCGCTTTTCAATGATGCCACGTACGGGGGCAATGAGATTGTTAAAGGCACTGTTTTTACTAAATATAAGCAGTTTGTGCAGAACTGTTTTAAGATCATACCGCGTCAGGCGCTACATGCCAAAACCCTCGGCTTTATGCACCCCATCACCAAAAAGCAGGTGCAGTTTGATTCCGAACTTCCTGAGGATTTTGTGCAGGTGCTAGACAAATGGGAGCGCTATGTAAATGATGTGAAGGAGTAAATCATCTGCTATACATCCGTAAATCCTTGGATTTTGCTTTTAGATGAGCATTTTCTTTGATCTATTCAAGGGGTAATTTCAAAAGTGATTGGATGTTTGTACATTCGTCAGTCATGAGAATTCTCCTGTTACTCCTAGTTGTGGTTGCTTGCTCAGCACCCAAAAAACCCACATTTACCGAGCAGACCGTAGGCACAGATGCCATGCTGCAAGCCATCAGTATAGTGGACGAGAATACTGTGTGGCTGAGTGGTCACAAGGCAACCTTCGTGCGCACCAAAGACGGAGGCTCCACGTGGGAGGTATTCCGACATCCTACCGGAGATACACTTCAGTTTCGCGATGTGCACGCATTTGATGCGGACAATATCGTGATGATGAGTGCCGGCACAGGGCCACAGTCGCGCATATTCAAAGTGAAGAATGGGATAGATTGGAATGAAACATTTGTGATGCCCGATTCGCTCGGTTTTCTCGATTGCATTGACTTTTGGGACGACAAGCGCGGGGTGGCATACGGCGATGCGATTGATAAATTCCCCTACATACTCATCACAGAGGATGGAGGCAATTCATGGAAGCGTGTAACCGAGAGAGGTAGCCTGCCACGCGCGGGCGAAGGTGAGGGCGGCTTTGCTGCGAGCGGTTCGTGTGTTAATACCGGTCCCAATGGACTTGCATGGATCGCTACGGGCGCTGGAGGCACAGCGCGCATTTTACGCACGGAGGATTATGGTAAAACATGGCGATCCTTTTACTCACCCATTGTGAAAGGTGAGGCTGCCGGGCATACCGCAGTGGACTTTATTGATGAAAGGAATGGCTTTGCAACCGGTGGAAATTTGGCTGTAACCGATGCATATACAGCCAGTTGTATCTTCTCAGAGGATGGCGGTAAAACCTGGAAGGAAACCTTGCATCCGGTAACAAAAGGAGCCTTTTACGGCGGCAGCTACATTGACGGAATGGCCTTTGTATGCGGGCCGAATGGCTTAGACTACACGACCGATCTTGGCAAAACATGGACGCAACTAGATTCAGCCAATTACTGGGCGATCAACATGCACCCGTCAGGTATAGGCTGGGCTAGTGGCAAAGGAGGGAGGGTTGTGAAGATTGAATTACGGTAGCACAAAGTCGCGCAGCGTGCATTTCGTATGCTCGATGTGGATGTTTAATCACATAGTAACATAGAATTATTGGATGGGCAATGAACTAAAATGCTCGTTCACAAATGTTTTGTCCTTCAATAGCACTACCAATTAGTTTATAGGTCAGATCGTCCAAATATTTCTTGGTTACCATCAGCTATGCCACTATGTGGTTTGAATGGAAGGAAATCACCTCCCTTGGTACATATATCCCAACGTACAATTCAGCAGCGCCTTCATACCCGTGAGCATAGCCGCATCATCCACATAGAAATCCGGTGTGTGGTGCGGAGCTGCCTCAAGTGCATTTTGTCCCACAGGTGTGCCGCCAACAAAGAAGAATAATGACGGAACTTCCTTAGCATAAAAGGCGAAATCCTCCCCGCCTGTCATCGCCTTGCGCACGGTCACATTGGATGCTCCGGCCGCATTTTCCAGCCACTTCAACGCCTTGGCCGTGAGGGCAGGATCGTTGTACACCACAGGTGCTATTTTTCTAATTTCAATATCCACCGTAGCGCCTTGGCTTTCGGCAATGTTCGTTACCGTGCGACGAAATTGCGCATGAAGAATATCCTGCATGTCGGTATCTAATGTGCGCATGGTGCCAAGCAACTCCACTTCCTCGGGAATAATATTTTGGCGAATGCCCCCGCGAATCATGCCCACACTGATCACGGCCGGTTCTTTGATTAAGTCTGTTTGGCGACTGATGATCGTCTGGATGCCATTGATGATCAGCGATGACGTGACGATCGGGTCTATGCTCGTCCAAGGGGTGCTGCCATGCGACTGCTTGCCTTTAATCTTCACGCTCCAAGTGTCCGCAGCAGCCATGGTGCCGCCGGGTTTGTAAGTGATTTGCCCCACGTTCGTTTGCGCATTGATGTGCAAGCCAAACATCACCTCGATATCCGGGTTTTTCATCACGCCTTCTTTGATCATGAGGGGTGCTCCGCCTTCTTCGTTCAATGGTGGCCCTTCTTCTGCCGGCTGGAATACAAACTTCACCGTGCCCTGCAAATCCGCCTTCATTTTAGACAGCACTTCCGCCACGCCCATCAACATGGCCACATGCGTATCGTGCCCGCACGCATGCATCACACCTGTGGGTTGTTCGTTGAAAATAGCCGTGGCTTTAGATGCCCAAGGCAAGTTCACACGCTCTGTCACGGGCAGTGCATCCATATCTGCCCGCAGACCAATCACCGGGCCGGGTTTGGCACCTTTCAAGATTCCCACCACGCCTGTGATGGCCACACCCGTCTGCACCTCTAAGCCGAGACTCTTTAAGTGTGCGGCAATCTTCTCCGCCGTGTTGAATTCCCGATTCGACAGGTCCGGATTTTGGTGAAAATCATGCCGCCATTCGATCACCTTGGGCTCCACTTCTTTGGCAAGTGATTCAGATTTGGTAATGAGTTTGGCCGGTTGTGCTATGGCTACTGCCACACTAAGCAGCAAAAGGACAGATGCGATGTATTTCATGTTCATTGGATAGTTGGAGTGCCTAAGCTAGTATGAAATGGCGTAACTCAGTAACACATCTATTGATTCTCGTCTTGAAAGGGGTCTACGGCATTCGCGACGTAACGCAGAGTCCCTGATATGAGACTCTGCTGGGATGGGAATTTTACTAAATTCGTCTTTTAAATTGCTTTACAAATCAAACATGAAGAGTATTCTTACTTTTTCTCTTGCGCTTTTTACTATAGGTTCATTTGCACAAAGCACAATTAAAAATTTCACAGATTGTGAAGTGGAAATGTTTTTTGTGTCTGCAGATACAAAACCACAATTTGATCATTCAGGTCAAGATATATTCGGTTATTTGAGTCCGATATTTAAGGAGAAGGCTGTTTTGAATAAAGCGAACGGAAAAATACTTCTAGGGATACTAGTTTATGAGAATGGTAAACCCTGACTGAAATCGTTTGGAAATATGACAGGCAGGGAAATAGACCCTAATGTCATCAAAGATGTCATCGACAATATGCCTGAGTGGAAGCCTGGACTTCAAAAAGGAGAACCAATTCCATTCGTGCATAATTTAATGTTGAATGTAGCAAACGGAAAAATAGTAATTCCGAGGTAGTGCAAATTCCCAGCAGAGTTCAACACAGAATATTCTGTTGGTACGAAATATTCCACCAATAACAAATCACTTAATAACTCAATCTCCAATAACTAATCACCAACCTCCTACTCCTCCATCGCCCAATCCACTTTCCCCTTCATATCCTTCACCACCACGCCTTGGGCTTTGAGTTGTGCGCGCAGACTGTCCACTTTGGCAAAATCACGCTTCTCTTTGGCTTCTCGGTATTCGTTCAAGATCACCTCTATGAGTGCCTCACCGCTCAGGTCTGATTCGTATTTGAGACCCAGCACATTTTCAGCAAAACCAAGGAACGTTTCCTTCATGCGGGTGAAGGCTTCCTTGCCTATTTCGGCAAATGACAGTTGCCCTGTGTGCAGGCTGTTGATTTTCTTCACCATGTTAAACAAGTGCCCAATGGTCAGTGCCGTGTTGAAGTCATCGTTCATGGCATGGTAGCAGTCGTCACAGTAGCTATTGATCTGCTTCACCTGTTCATCGTTTAGCGCTTCGGTGGTGCCTTCGGGCCATTCTAGCTCGCGGATGGTGCGGAGAGCGTTCGATAATTTTACAAAGCCTTTACTTGCACCTTCCAGTGCTTCGTTGGAGAAGTCGAGCGTGCTGGCATAGTGTGATTGCAACATGAAAAACCGAATGGTCATAGGCGAGTAGCCGCGCTGCAGCAGCGGATGATCGCCGGACATCAGTTCGCGTGGAAGAAACGAATTGCCCAAAGACTTACTCATCTTTTGGCCATTCACGGTGAGCATATTGGTGTGCAGCCAATACTTCGCTCCGCCCTTGCCGGTGGTGCCGGTGTTCTGTGCTATCTCACATTCGTGGTGCGGAAACTTCAAGTCCATGCCGCCACCGTGTATATCAAACTCTTCGCCCAGATACTTCGTGCTCATTGCCGAACATTCGAGGTGCCAGCCCGGGAAGCCTACACTCCATTGAGTCTTCCATCGCATAATGTGCTCGGGGGCAGCTTTCTTCCAAAGGGCAAAATCGAGCGGACTTCTTTTGTCATCGCCTCCCTCCAAGTCGCGGGTTTGCGCCAGCAGGTCTTCCACTTTGCGGCCACTCAGTATGCCGTATGGGTGCGTCTCATTGTATTTGTTCACATCAAAATACACCGAGCCGTTAGACTCATACGCCAGTCCTTTGGCGAGTAAATCCTCTACCATCACCAGTTGCTCCAGCATGTGGCCCGTGGCAGCCGGTTCGATATCGGGCGGCAGGGCGTTGAAGGTGGCCATCACATCATGGAAGTCGTTGGCATACATCTGCACAATCTCCATCGGTTCCAGATTGTCCAGCCGCGCCTTTTTCGAAATCTTATCTTCACCCGAGTCGAGCAGGTGGCCCACATCGGTGATGTTGCGGACGTAGCGCACTTTGTAGCCAACAAACGTCAAGTAACGCTTGATCACATCAAAACTCAAGAAGGTGCGCACATTGCCCAAGTGCACGTTGCTATACACGGTAGGGCCGCACACGTACATGCCCACAAAGGGCGGATGCATCGGTTGGAATTCTTCTTTTTGGCGGGTGATGGAGTTAAATACCTTGAGTTTTCCGATCATTTTGAGGTGATTTTGCCTCGGCGTTTGGAATGCCGATAATAATCTGTAATTTTGTGACGCAAATATAGAATTAAGGTACAGAGGGGACGCAAGTCCCCTCTTTTTATATCAAACACTTTGCGTTTAGAAGAAAAAATAGCTGACAAGGTAGCCGAGTTGATTTCGGATGATCCCGCACTCTTTGTGGTGGAGGTGAGTCTGAAGGGTACGCCCGGTAATCAAAAACTGTGGGTGGCATTGGATGGGGAGCAGGGTGTGCAGATCGACCGATGTGCATTGGTGAGCCGCAAATTGGGTCATTGGATTGAGGAAGAAAACCTGATCGAAACGGCGTATAACCTGGAAGTATCATCGGCAGGCATGGGATCGCCCTTGAAGTTGCTTCGTCAGTATAAGAAAAACGAAGGGCGCCAGGTGGAGGTAACCTTGAAAGAGGGAGGAAAGGTGCAAGGCAAGCTCATCGGAAGCGATGAACACACGTTGAAACTGGAAGTAAAAGAAGAAGTGCAGGAAATTGCATTTAAGGAAATAGAAAAAACAATTGTAGTAGTATCATTTAAATAAGATGGAAAGTGCAGTATTAATTGATTCGTTTGCGGATTTCGCGCGTGGTAAAAACATTGACCGCCCCACTATGATCCGCATTTTGGAAGACGTGTTCAAAACAATGATCCGAAAGAAGTACGAAACGGATGACAACTTTGATATCATCATCAACGCCGACAATGGCGACTTGGAAATCTGGCGTTTCCGCGAAATCGTGGATGACGACTCTGAGGATATTTGGGATCATGACAAGATTAGTCTTTCGGAAGCTCGAAAAATAGAGCCTGATTTCGAGATAGGTGAAGAAGTAGCCGAAGAGGTGAAATTGGAAGATTTCGGACGTAGAGCGGTATTGACTGCCCGCCAGACATTGATGCAAAAAATCAATGATTTGGAGAAGGACATTCTCTTCGAAAAATACAAGGATTTGGTGGGTGAAATCATTTCAGGTGAAGTGTATCAGACCTTGAGCCGCGAGATTTTATTGATCGACGGTGAAGGAAATGAATTGAGCATTCCGCGAGGTGAGCAGATTCCTAAAGATCGCTACCGCAAAGGCGATGCAGTGCGCGCCATTGTGCATCAGGTAGAAATGGTGAATGGCAACCCGAAAATTGTGCTGTCTCGTACGGCTCCAGAATTCTTGGAGAGACTTTTTGAAAGTGAAGTGCCCGAAGTATATGATGGACTCATCACCATCAAGAAAGTGGTGCGTGAGCCGGGCGAGCGAGCCAAAGTTGCCGTGGAGTCTTACGATGATCGCATCGATCCGGTGGGAGCGTGCGTGGGTATGAAAGGATCTCGCATCCATTCTATCGTGCGCGAACTGCAGAATGAAAACATTGATGTGATCAATTATACCGACAATTTGGAATTGTACATTGCCCGAGCCCTGAGCCCGGCGAAGATCCAAAGCATGAAGGTGGATGTCCCAAATAAGCGTGTGTCGGTCTTCTTAAAGCCCGATCAAGTATCTTTGGCCATTGGCAAAGGAGGTCAAAACATCAAATTGGCCAGTCGATTGGTGGGCATGGAAATAGACGTATTCCGCGAACTGGACGGAAACGAGGAGGAGGATGTGGATTTGGATGAATTCACCGATGAAATCGAAGATTGGGTAATTGACGAATTGAAGCGCATCGGTTTGGATACGGCCAAGAGCGTATTGAAACTAGGTCGTGAAGACATGATCCGTCGCACCGATTTGGAAGAGGAGACCATCGATGCGGTGATTGCAGTATTGAGTAAGGAATTTGATTAAGAAACCATTGCAAAAAAGATAAATGCAATTGGATAGGATTTGAAGTAACATATGGCAGGAGGAACACATAGATTAAATCAGGTAGCCCGCAAGTTGAATGTCGGTATTAGCACCGTTATAGAGTTTTTGGCATCCAAAGGCTACACGGTAGAAAATAACCCTAATGCCAAAATCGATGACGAGCAATATGCCCTATTGTCCAGGGAATATGCCGATTCGGCTCATGATAAGGAAGAGGCTTCCGGACTGACTATAGGCAACAAACCCGAGGATGTGGTAATAAAGAAGGCCGAGGCGCATCGAGAGTACGAAGAACGCATTCTGATCAAAGACAATGTAGAGCATGCTGAGCCCAAGAAAGAGGTAGAACGAGTGACAGCTCGCACCGTACTTGAGGGCCCGAAAGTGATCGGCAAAATCGACTTGGATGCGCCGAAGAAATGGCCTGAACCGACACCTGCGCCTGCCGAAGTAAAGAAGGAAGTAGCGGCCGCTCCGGTCAAGGAAGAGCCGAAAGCACCTGCACCCGCAGTAGTCGAGCCCGAGAAGCAAGCACCGCCTATTTTGATAAAGGCAGAGGCAGATACGCTCAAGGGATTGACAGTTTTGGGCAAAATTGAGCTTCCGAAGGAGCGAGATAAGTCCAAGCCGGTGGCCTCATCCGATCAAAATCAAGATCGTAAGAAGCGACCAAGAAAACGCATCGCACCGGCATCATCAGATGTGGGTCGACAGGATCGTCCGCGTACGGGTGGTCCCGGAGGACCCGGAGGTGGAAGCGGCGGTGGCTTGGCCTCCAGACGTAAGACGGAGGAACTTTCCGACAAGGAGATTCAAGATAAAATCAAGGCCACTTTGGCCAAATTGAGCGGAGGCAAGCAGACGACCCAACGATCAAAATACCGAAAGGATAAGCGATCGGCCAAGGCAGAAGCTGAGGAAGAACGGGTGTTGCAGGAGGCCGAACAGGCAAAAACATTGAAGGTCACAGAGTTTATCTCTGCCAATGACCTAGCCTCTCTGATGGGCGTATCTGTTAATGAAGTAATTTCAGCTTGTTTGTCGCTTGGACTATTTGTCTCCATCAACCAACGATTAGACGCAGAAACCATCACAGTCATCGCCGATGAGTTCGGGTTTGATGTATCCTTCACCTCATCTGAGGAAGAAGTGGAAGTGGAGGTAGTGGAAGACAAACCAGAAGACTTGATAGAGCGTGCGCCAATTGTGACCATCATGGGTCACGTGGATCACGGTAAGACGTCTCTTTTGGATTTCATTCGAGACACGCAGATCACTGCCGGTGAGGCGGGCGGTATCACACAGCATATTGGTGCCTATGATGTGATGACTGATCAAGGAAAGCGGATCGCCTTTTTGGATACGCCCGGTCACGAGGCATTTACGGCCATGCGTGCAAGGGGAGCCAAGATCACCGACGTAGCAATCATCGTGATAGCAGCGGATGACTCAGTGATGCCGCAAACCAAAGAAGCGATCAACCACGCGCAGGTAGCAGGCGTCCCTATTGTATTTGCTATCAACAAAATTGACAAACCAGGAGCCAATCCGGATAAGATCAAGGAGGCACTTTCGGCTATGAATTTCTTGGTAGAAGAATGGGGCGGAAAGTATCAATGTCAACACGTATCAGCCAAAACAGGCGAAGGTGTGGAGGAGTTGCTCGACAAGGTATTGCTGGAAGCGGAAATGCTTGAACTGAAGGCCAATCCGAAAAAACCGGCCATAGGCTCAGTGATAGAGGCCTCATTGGACAAAGGACGAGGTTATGTAGCCACGTTGATGATCCAATCAGGCACATTGAAGATCGGGGATGTGGTGTTGGCCGGCTCCAATTATGGACGCGTAAAGGCCATGTTTGATCACAGAGGCAACCGTCTCAAGGAAGTAGGCCCGTCTACGCCTGTGCAGATGCTAGGATTGGATGGAGCACCCCAGGCCGGAGATAAATTTAACGTAATGTCTTCTGACAGTGAGGCACGCGAAGTAGCGACCAAGCGTGGACAAATCTTGCGTGAGCAGTCCATTCGAACGAAGAAGCATATTACCCTTGACGAAATTGGTCGTCGATTGGCCATTGGAAGCTTCAAGGAATTGAATGTGATCGTGAAAGGTGACGTGGATGGATCTATTGAAGCCTTGTCAGATTCGTTGCAGAAGCTATCTACCGGAGAAGTTCAGGTAAATATCATTCACAAGGCCGTTGGTCAGATTTCCGAATCCGACGTGTTGTTGGCCTCAGCTTCAGATGCGGTAATCATCGGATTCCAAGTGCGTCCATCTACCAATGCCCGCAAGTTGGCGGAGGCCGAAGAAATCGAAATGCGCTTGTATTCGATCATCTACGATGCGATCAACGACATCAAGGATGCAATGGAAGGTATGTTGGAACCGACGGCTGAGGAGGTAATCACCGGAAATATCGAAGTGCGCGAAGTATTCAAGATCTCGAAAATTGGTACTGTAGCCGGATGTATGGTGACCGAGGGCACAGTGAAGCGTTCAAACAAGGTGCGCTTGGTGAGAGATGGTATTGTGGTCTACACAGGGGAAATCAATCAATTGAAGCGATTCAAGGAAGACGTGGCTGAAGTGAAGAATGGCTATGAGTGCGGTTTGAGCATCAAGAATTTCCATGATATCAAAGAAGGCGATATCATCGAAGGATTTGAGATCAAGGAAGTGAAGCGTAAGTTGTAATTTTCAACCGAAGACAAGTAAAAAGGCTGCCCAAATGGACAGCCTTTTTTAGTAGTGGTTAGTTGATACTATTATTTCTTTCCAAATCGGAAACCAAGGCCGAACTGTGTGTATTGCAAATCACCGGCTGCTACGTATTGTGCGTACACATTCAAGAAGCCAACCATTGCACCTACTTTAGGAGCGAATCCAAAGTACGACTTGTCTTCCAGTTGGATATCTCCGCCTGTGTCGGCGCTTACATCACCTTGGCGCATTTTGAACATACCAATTCCCATTTCGCCATAAGGAGTGATTTTCTTGTCAAGCAATTTGTATTGAAATGTACCTAATACATTTACCACGCCTGCAGCTGATATTTCCGTGTCCAATGAAGGATCACTTGCATTTTCAATATCACCGCCAACGAATCCATTTGCTCCTATATTCAAACCAACCGCCATTTTGCCATTGATGTTGAATCTTGGGTGAAGAGAAACTCCTACACCACCGGCATAGATATCACTGAAATCACCGCCCGGCTGGTTGTAGCTGAAATCCAATTCCACACTAATCCCCTGCGCAGAGGCTGTGCTTGTCGCTGCACCGGCTACCAGCGCAACAAGAACAATAAGTACTAGTTTTTTCATAAGCTTAGTTAATTTTTATAGCACCAAGTTATGAAAAGGCTATGATACATCTATACCGCAAATTGGGTATTTTTCATTAGCCCTTTATGGGCATGCGTTCAAATGGTGCATTTCTGTCAAAAAGGTAGCGATAGGTGTGGTGTGTTTTGGATATGTCACCACCCACTTGCTCTGCTACCCGGATCATTTTTGGATTGAAATCGCCTATCCAGTTGAGTTCCAAATAGGGGTAGCGCTTGTATTCTTCCTGCACCATCACCCGCGTAGATTCGATTAGCGCTCCGTCTACTCCTTTGCCCTGATGCTCCGGCACCAAGCCGAAGACAAGCCCAAGCATTTTTTGATTTGTCTGCCGCCATTGATGGTAGAGAAACTTGAGTTTGCCAATCAAATCGAGCTTGCCATTGACATACTTAAAGACCTGATTGATTTCCGGCAGATTCACATAAAAAGCGATGGGTTCGTCTTTGTAATACCCAAACCAAATGATCTTCTCATCCATGATCGGCATCATGCGCTTGATCACGTTGACGGCCTGTGCTTCGCTCATCTCTGCCACGCCCGTGTGCCTTGCCCAAGCAGCGTTATAGACGGTGCGAAATGCTGCAGCATTTTTTTCCAATTCTTTCTTCTTGACATGATGAAATGAATAATCAGAATTGGAAAGAATCAACTTGGCTTTTTTGAGCAAGCGGGGATCAAGCGGATCGTAGGTGCGGCGCGCATAAGTGAATTGCTTGAAGTACACTTGAAAACCATACGATTCGAATAGGTCTCGATAGTAGGGCGGATTGTAATTGCACTGATAATTTGGTTCAAGATGAAATCCGTCTACCAAAAGTCCCCACCACGCATTGCGATCACCAAAATTGATGGGGCCGTCCATGGCTTCCATGCCTTTGGAAATCAGCCACGCCTTTGCTGTATCGAATAGCAGATTTGCCGCTTCCTGATCATTAATACATTCAAAAAAACCCACACCACCTGTTGGCTGTGCATTGTCTTTTGTGGCTGTTTTTTGATTGACGAAGGCCGCAATACGCCCAATTATTTTCCCATCACCTGATTTCAATAGCCAACGGGTAGCCTCACCCTCGCGCCACGTTTTGTTCACTTTTGCATCAAAGACCCCTTCAATGTCCTTATCCAACGGACGGATCCAAGGCGTACCCTTATATAAGGCAATCGGAAATGTTAGGAACGCTTTGCGATCTGACGTACGTACTATTTCTTGGATAATCAAATTAGGTGGGGTTGGGTGGCTAACGATCCGTAAGATAAGGTAATAAAAGGGAGTCCTTGGTGATGTTCTATTGGAACGTTAGGCGTGCGTTTTAATTATTCAAAATCCAATGATTTTTGAACGGAAGCTCCATTTTCCGCCTCATTCACCCCGGCGCGAGCTAGCAGATTGCCTTCCATCTTTTTGTTCACTTTGGCGCCTAATTCCCGCAAGCGCTCCGTCTTGCGGATCAGGTTGTCTTTGCCACTCACCAGCTTGTTCATCGCTTCGGCGTACTGCGTTTTGGATTTATCCAGCGACCGTCCGACCTCCATCAGGTCATCCACAAACGCCTTGAATTTGTCGTATAACGCACCTCCCTGCCGGGCAATTTCGAGTGCGTTTTGATTTTGGTATTCGTGCTTCCAAATGCTGCTCACCGTGCGCAGCGTGGCAATCAATGTGGCAGGACTCACGATGATAATGCTCTTCTCGTGAGCGTCATTGTACAATTCGCCTCCATGCTGCACGATGAGCGAAAAGGCAGATTCGATAGGAACGAACATGAGAACATAATCCAAATTGCCCCCGTCAAAGAGTTGATGATAGTTCTTTTCAGCAAGTCCTTTTATATGCGCTTTGATGGAAATGAGGTGATTGCGCAAGTGTTCGGCTCGCTCTTTTTCATCGTCGGTGTTCATGTATCGCTCGTATGCGATCAGCGACACCTTCGCATCGATTACCAAGTTTTTGGAATCCGGTAGTTTGATGATCACATCCGGTCGCAAGCGGCGACCCTCGTCAGAATAGTGGGTCTCTTGGGTGAAATACTCGCGTCCTTTTTCCAAGCCTGATTTTTCCAAAATGCTCTCCAGCACCACCTCGCCCCAGTTGCCCTGCATTTTCACATCACCTTTGAGTGCTTTCGTCAGGTTTTCGGCTTCTTGCGTCATGCGTTGGTTGAGCTCGCGCAGGGCGATAATCTGCTCGCGCAATGCACTACTTCGTGCCACACTGTCTTTGCTCGATTGCTCTACTTTTTGTTCAAATGAATTCAGCTTTTCGCCAAGTGGCTTGAGCAAGTCTGAGATGTTCGCCTTGTTTTGATCGGTGAATTTCTTGCTCTTTTCTTCAAAGATGTCATTGGCCAAATTCTTGAATTCGGATGCAAACCGCTGCTGCATCTGCATGAATTCCTCTTTTTGTTCAGCCAATCGACTTTCCAAATTGGCAAAATTGGCTTTGAGCGAAGCATTTTGGTTGTTGAGTGTAAGAACCCGTTCGCGCTCTTCGCGCAGGTCTTGGTTCATGCGCTGCAGATCGTCAGCAAGTTTGGCACTACGCTCCAGTTCTAGTTTCAATTGGATTTTCAGTTCATCCGACTGAGGCAACTGCTGTGAGCGATTGACTTTGGCAAGCAATACGCCTACTCCGATTCCTAATACCACCCCAACGATAAGAAAGACCAAGTTCAGAACATCCATGAAGTCAAATTTAGTGGAAAAATGGATTGGACTTCTTGTGAAGTGTCACGACTTGCTATTTTGTGTTTCTGAGGCCATCTTTTAGTCCATCATTGTAGCCTTCCTGAAAGGCAGACCAATCGAAAATAACTATCAATAGGGCTATGAAAATGATGGCAAAGACGATATACAGTATATATTTTTTCATCGGGGGCATGTTTGTTCGCAAATTTAATCCAACGCACCTCAATCACTCCAACAGCCACCTCCAAACGGGCTTCATCGTCACTTGCACGTCTTTATGCATGACCTCTTCGTAGTGATCAAATGTGAGAACGGTACCTTCATTTTTCCCTAGTACCTGACAAGCCGCTACCAATCCGTCTAATTCGCGCGCTTTGGTTTGTGTAGCCTCCATGTCGTAAGCTACTTGATAGGCATCAAATCCGCCAGCTCCGTCTTCCACCACAAAATCACACTCCTTTATCTGTTTGAAATACATGGGTGTTTTTCCCATTTTGAAAAATTCGAGCGCAACCAGGTTTTCCAGTTTTTTACCCAAATCCTTTGAAAAATGGAAATTCAAGGCAGCAAACAGACCGTGATCGATTGGATAGCATTTCTTGTCGCTTCGGGCTTGCTTCATTTCGGAGAAGTCAAACTTATCCAATTTCCGTATCATGTAGCTGTCGGTAATATATTCGAAATAGGTATAAAGCGAGTTTTTGGCCACTTCGTAGCGGTTGGATTTGATATCCTTATATATGTTGTTCACCGATACTGTGCTTCCTACCGTACCCATCACTTTTTTGATGAAGTATCTCAAGATGTCCACTTGCCCGATGTGGTAGCGCTCCACCAAATCACGAAAAAGCATGACGTTGAAGTATTCCTGAAGTATCTTTTGTCTGATCAGATTATCCTTTTCCAATACCACTTCAGGGAAACCACCCGATTCCATAAAATCAGCGAAGGCTGCTACAATGGCCGCTTTGGATTGCGCATGATATAGATCTATTCTCAATTCACGGAATCCGAGCAACTCACGAAAGGAGAGCGGATATACCTCATAGGTGAGTGTGCGCCCGCGAAGTGCCGTTGCTATTTCGGTACTAAGGAGTCGGGCATTTGATCCTGTGACAAACACGTGCTTCGATTCATTATCGTAAACACGTCGCACGAACTTTTCCCAACCCGCCACATTCTGTATTTCATCGAAGAAAAAATAACAATCGGATAGCGCTTGGCTTGGATAAAGCTGACGGTATGCCTGCAAGATCAAATCCAAATCCTGCATCTCTAGTGAGAGTCGCTCATCCTCAAAATTTAGGAATACCATCCGCTCTTGAGGCACCCCTTGATCGGCCAATTGCTGCATAACTTGATAAAGGCAGTGGCTCTTACCAGCACGCCGACTACCTATCACGGATATGACCTTTCCTGATCCGACAGGCAGTTTTAACTCCCTCGGATAGCCTACCGGCCATTTGCGTAGTTGATTGCTGCGCATCACCTCCATGAGTGTGTCGATCTTCATAATTTTCTCTTTGAAGAAGACAAATCTATATTTATTTTCTCTCTAATAAAGACATTTTTATATTATTTGTCTCTTTAAAAAGGAAATTTTCTCAATAATTTTCTCTCTCAGAAAGATAATTTGGAATCACCTCACACTCTGCCACCAGCCGAAGAATTCCATCAACCAGGCCACTCCCACATGGATAAACACACCTCCCCAGATATTGCGACTGTTGAGCGAAATGATGCCGAGCACATAGCCTCCAAAAATTGAACTGATGGATTCGCCCAATGGCTTGCCGAAGTGCAGGAAACAATACGTAGCGATCATAGGCAGCACCACATACGGGCCAAGCGTGCGCGTGAAGGCAAAAATCAGGTAGCCCCGAAAGAACAACTCTACGGATAGGAAATCACTGCCATAGCACAGTTCATATAGTCCAATGGCCATCCATTCTGACCAGCCAGTTTCTCTCAGGAAAGGTACCACTCGTGCATGCTGAAAGCGGGGATAGTATTCCTGAATATCCGCCATAAACGACCCGATCAAAATAAACACACCGGCAATGCCGAGCATGATTAAATACGGACGTGCATCAAATTTCTGAAGAGACAATCCGTACCACATCTTCGGTTGATCTTTTTCTAAAAAATGATAGGCCAGCAACAGCGGAATCACCGTCACCACTAGGCTGGATGCCCAGTTTAAGCAGCGCGAGATAAAATGAAAGGAGCGCGGCGAGAAGAAATCGCTGAGGTAATCAACGCCATAGAAAGATCGGTCAAACGACAAGATGCCAAACCCCACGACAAGTTTCAACCAAAAGGATCGATCCTTTGTCCAATTACCCACTTTGCCAAAGGCCAACAAAATAAGGCATACGGCTAGGTAAGGGAATGTTTGAAAAAGGAACATCCATAGCCATTTGATGGGCTCACCGTGGTAGCTATCGATGATGCTGTCTTCAAAATCGAGCCGATAGTTCACCACAATACAAATGGCCAAAAAGGCCGCAATGCTCAGATAGACTTTCCAATCAAAGTGCTTTCTTTGGTAGTCCAATAAATAGGCGAGGATTTTCTTCATTGACCGTCGTTTCACCCAAAGATATGTGCCTGATCGTTTTTGCCATCAATCACCACCCTGACTATCCGCTCATCTTGGCGGGCAATCGCGACGAGTTTTTCGCCCGACCTACCACTCCTGCGGCTCAATGGCAAGATCATCCTGCGCTTTTTGGTGGGCGTGATGTGCATGCAGGCGGCACATGGATGGCATTGCATCAAGATGGGCGCATCGCCTCGGTGACCAATTACCGCGATTTGAAAAACCTAAAAGATGACGCCAAAAGCCGTGGCGAATTGCCGGTAAACTATCTCCTTGGCTCGCAATCGGCCAATGCATTTTTGGCCAAACTGCATCCCGAAGCACAGCTATTCAACGGCTTCAATCTGTTGCTTTACGAAAGGAAGGCCATGTACCATTACAGCAATTATGAAGGAAAAATCAATCGGGTGACCGACGGTGTACATGGGCTGAGCAACGCGCTACTCGATACACCTTGGCCGAAGGTGAACCGACTGAAACAGGCTTTTACGGAAGCTATTTCATCCGATTTCACTCATGCCTCTTTGTTGGATTTAATGCACGATGACGAATTGGCTCCCGATGAGCAACTGCCCGACACAGGCGTGGGTTACGACTTGGAGAAAATGCTTTCGGCCATTTGCATCCGTTCGGAAAAGTACGGCACATGCTCCAGCAGTGTGATCACCGTTTCAAAGTCTGGCGAGATCGCTTTCACCGAGCGCACCTATCCGGTAGGCGGCAGGAAGGCGGGTGAGGTTGAATTTCGGTTTGTTGCTAAATAAGCGAAAGCATTACTTGTAAGGAATAAATGGATTCCATTTTTTGGCTTAATATTGTGCAGCCAATAACTCCATTAACTTGTTGTACGACAATGAAATGTGTCTTCATTCTCTTTTATTTTGCTTCAATTTTTGCGCCTTTGTCTGCTCAGATTCTGGAAGACTTAACAAATAGCGATAATCATCGCCCCTACCTTACTGAAAGCCAAAAGCAAGAGCAAATTCAAAGAGCATCTGTGGGTACAAAATACACAAGTCAGGAATTATATCCCAACAATTATAAATATGTAAAAACAGATCATTTAGGTCCACTGAAAGGTACGGAAGCTGATCCGGCCAATGCATTTACCAATTATGCAAATAGTATTGGAGGTACAAATCAGCCCAAAATCCAAAATCAATATCCCGGCATACCACCAAGCATTTACCAGCCGAATTTGTCCATTCAGCAAAGAAATCAACAGATGATTGATGCTGATATTGCTGAATATGAAGCTCAAAAGAAGCGCCAAGCGCAATTGATAGAGGAGGCTGTTCAGAGCGTTCTCGGACCAGTCATTCGATACAATTTAGGTACTCATAGGGGTACAGTAGCAACTCGGTTTACCCAAGCGCATGATGTTCTTCGTTCCATGATGAATGGCACATCAAAGATTGACTTTCTTAAAGCAGTTTGGTCGGTTGAAAATGCCGTGGATCCAACTTTGACGTGGGAGGATTTTAGTCAAATGTTCAATGAGGCAACCGCTGTAATTATACAACTTATGCAACAGGAAGGCCGGTCACCGAATGATAATATGGCTAAACTGATGACCATATTTAAGTACATGACCGATACAACTGAAGTGTATTTGTCCTCAAAGGAAAAGCGGATCGTAACCAAACCGATGCTGTATGATTATGATGACTATGCCGGAAGGCTTGACCCCACCAAAGTATTCGTAAGTAAACTTCTCAAGAGCGGCACAGGTCAATGTATGAGCCTTCCAATGCTGTATTATCTATTTGCAAAGGAACTAGGAGCCGATGCTTCCATAGCTTTTGCGCCGGATCATAGTTATATCACTTTTCAGGATGCGCTAGGCAATCGCCAAAATATTGAATTGACAGGGCGAGTTTTTGCGACAGAAGACTTTTACTGGCAAAGTGGATTTATTAAAGCAGAACAAGTGAAAAGTGGTATTTATTTACGGCCACTCTCCGAGACTGAAACACTAGCCTATTTACTTACTACACTTAGTCTCTCCTATATCAAAATCATTGGATCTGATGATAATTCCCTAGACATGGCTCTGACCGCTCGTGAATATTTTCCAAACAGCTTGACAGCCAATATGATTATAGCAGGATACACGCAAGACCTTTGGCGAAGTGTGCTCCGACAGTATACCGTACATGGTCTAACCGACAAGGATTTGATGGGGGATAAATCGGCTCAGTTGGTGTTGCGCCAAAAGGCCGAAACAAGGGATCATATTATGAAAAATCTCGGCTGGTCTAAAATGCCCGAATGGGCATATAAGCAGTGGCAAGATGGTGTAAACGAACTAGCCATGAAAGAGCAGCACCTAGTAAAAATGCGACAACTCGAACAACAACTTAATAAATGAAAAGAATCCTCCTCAGTATTGCCATCCTTTACTGGTCATTTGGCGGCTATGCACAGCTAAACGATGAGCAACTCAGGTATGAATCTGCGTTTGCCGAATTGAAGCAAATGGTAGACGATGAAATACCCATTTCCTTTAAGAGAGCTGTTTTCTTGACAGAATACGCCTTTGATAATCAACTATCATATGATTCCTATTTGACCGATTTGGAAATCTTACGAAGTATGGCAGGGGTAGTGTATCGAAATGACGAATTAGACTATCGTCACAAGGATATTGATGATATCCGAAAGGCTGCTGCCATCTATAAAGTGTTGAAGCAACCATTGGTTTTTGGTGATAGCTCTGGGGTGCAGTTGGCCAAAGAGCCATTCACCTACGACATGGAAGACTTTTGGGGCGAAGAGGATTGGTCTAAGATGTTTGTGACCAAGCTGCTACAAACCAACACAGGCAATTGCCACAGCTTACCCGCCCTATATAGAATACTTGCCGATGAAATGGGCATAAAGGTTTGGCTGGCCATGGCGCCCAATCATACGTACATCAAGCATTGGAGTGATAAAACGGGATGGTATAATATCGAATTGACAACTGGGAGTTTTCCATACGACAAGGACATTAAGTGGAATAGCTATATCAAAACAGAAGCAGTAGCTAATGGGGTGTATATGGATACGCTCTCAGCCAAAGAAAATATTGCATATATTATTACCGATTTAGCTCAAGGTTATACAAGGAAATTTGGAAATGGAGATGTAGCCGCACCTATACGCTGGTTGGAAACAGCCTTACGCTATTACCCTGATTACATCAATGCTTTGATTCTGAAGGCAGAGTTGCAGAAAAAGCAATATGAACAAGCCATGACCGACCTTGAGGTTGTTCACTTCAAAGAACTATGGGGTGATCATACTATGAAGAAGAGCTTTGAGGAAATCGAAAAGATTTATTTCAGTATTCATCAATTGGGCTATCGTAAAATGCCAAAGGAAATGTACTTGAACTGGCTGTTCAGAGTGAGCAATGATACAACAAAAGCCCCTTTTAAGTTTGATTCTCCACAACCATTCAAGAAATACGGATATGATGTTTTCATGATGACGGCTGGTGATGGGCAGAATTATGAGTTTTACGATCAGGATTCATTAGCTCAAATAGGCACAATCAAAATAAATAGGCTGACAGGTAAGATTGCTTCATTTGATATTAAGCAGGTCAATGATTTTCCTGATGAGGTAATTAGCAGAATGTATGATCCGGCAATTGGGAGATTTTATCAGGTTGATCCAATGTCGCTTGAGTATCATGATTTAAGCCCTTATGCCTATGTAGCCAATAATCCGATCAGGAACATTGACCCTGATGGTAGAAATATATATGATATGACTACAGATAAGGCTCATAAGAGTGCTTTGGCAAGGTTTGCGCAAACCAAACAGGGACAGAGGTTTCTAGCGCAATATGCGAAGGCAGGAGATGTAGTGGGTGGAGTGAAATTTACGCAAGATGGAAAATACGCGCATCAACATGTGGCATTCTATTCGACTCGAATGAATGCCAATGGTAGAACAAGATCATTTTTACGAACTAGGGATTCCCCAACCGGTTTAGAGTTGGGAGCTGTGACTCAAAAAACGGTAGGAAATAATTTGGATGGTTTGAATAATTTATCCTTTGCGATTGATCTCAATAGCGGAATATCTGAAGACCAAGCATTAGAAACTATTGGTCATGAGTCCTTCATACATGTTGAGAAAACCACCAAAGATGTTGAAAAGGGTCTTGCCGGAATTAGTAATGGAGAATTTGGATCAGGTGAAAAAATGCTTGAAAACTTTGCCAATTTCATGTCGGGACTTTCAAGCGACAAAGATAATGATCATAAACTTGCTATAGACGGAAAGGTAGCCACAATGGAGGAGTTTATTAATGCGTTAGATCAATTAACAGGTGGCACAAAGTTTAGGGATATGTATGAGAGTTGGAAAAAAGAAGAAAGAAAAAGACAATAAAGTAATTAATCAATTTATGAATAAAATATCAATACTTTGGTTCATTATAATAATCATAACCGTTTGTTGTAATCAGGCTGAAAATAGGAATTTGCATTTTGATGGTGATGACCAAATAGTAAATAGAATTGGTTATATGGTTAATGATCGGAGAGTAGGAGAATGGAGAGAGTTTAGAAGAGGCAGATTATTTCAAATAACCAATTATAATGAAAAGGGTATGTTGCACGGAAGATCCATAGCTTTTGAGATATGCTCAGGCAAAGTGATGGAAGAAGGGATGTATGAAAATGGCGTATCAAGCGGATTGTGGTACTTTTATCAGAATGGCATTCTAGTTACAATTAGAGAGCATTTTGGAGATTCTAGTTCTTTGGTTTATCACAATCCTAAATTTAAGAATACCAGTGAAATACCTCCGAGCCCCGAGGTAGTGCCAAAGGAATGTGAAGACTTATATGAGTACTGATGGAGATGAACGAAAATCATCTAAATACTGAAATTAGTCTATACCTGTTGATTATTGCAGTTTCTAGAAATAGCAAATATTTAATCCAATAGGTCGTTAATTTCCGCCCATGAATCGCAACAAACTCTTCGGACCCGGCGCATTGGTCACTGCCGCTTTTATCGGGCCGGGCACGCTCACGGTCTGCACATTGGCCGGGGCACAGTTTGGGTATGAATTGTTGTGGGTGCTGCTCTTCGCTACACTTGCCACGCTGGTACTGCAAGAAATGGCCGCCCGTTTGGGTTTGATCTCGCAGCAAGGGTTGGGTGAAGCACTTCGTTCGGGCATTCAGCATCCTGCGCTGCGCATCGGTGCGTTGGCACTTGTTTTTGTGGCCATCATCATTGGCAATGCCGCCTACGAAATGGGCAATATCACAGGCGCTATTTTGGGTTTGGCCAATCCCTACGTTGATCATTTGATTTGGGGTCCTTTAGCCGTAGGCGTGGTGGTTGGTTTGCTCCTTTGGTTTGGGAATTACCGCACTATTCAGGCCTTTCTCGTCGTGTTGGTCTTAATCATGAGCTTTGTCTTTTTGACCACAGCCGTTTTGGTCACACGCAATTTTTCTGACTTATTCGCCGGATTCATTCCGGTACTTTCCAAGGAAAATCAACTCATGGCACTTGGTCTGATCGGCACCACCATCGTGCCGTACAATTTGTTTCTCCATGCCTCATCGGTGAGTAAGCAATGGTCTTCACCCAACGAGCTGCCCATGCTCCGAAGGGAAATGATTTTCACCATCAGTCTCGGCGGATTAATCAGCATGGCCATCTTGATCACTGCAGCTTCCTTGGATGGTGGATTGATCAAAGGCATCAATGATATGTCGGAACAATTGCGTCCGCTGATGGGTGATTTTGCGCCGATTTTTATGACATCCGGATTATTTGCTGCGGGCATTTCATCCGCGCTCACGGCTCCTTTGGCAGCAGCGCTCACGGCCAAGGGCATTTTTGGATGGAGTGAGAATGATTCGAGAGTACGCGGGGTGAGTTTGGGAGTGTTGGCGCTTGGTGTTTTCCTAGCCATGATCGGCATTCAGCCTTTGATCGCCATACAAGTAGCGCAGATTGCCAATGGCATTTTACTCCCGATCATCGTGATCTTTTTGTTGCTCATGTGCAATAACGCCCGGATCATGGGCGTGCATAAAAACTCACTTTTGCAAAACACATGGGGCATTTTTGTGGTGTTAGTCACGCTGGTCATCAGCTTCAGAAGTTTTAATGCCGTGTTTCAATTTATTCAATGAAAGCGATCGATCTCAACTGTGATGTAGGCGAAGGAATGGACAATGAGTCGCGCTTGATGCCGTTCCTTTCGTCGTGCAATATTTCGTGTGGCCTCCATGCCGGCGATGAGCAGACCATCCGAAAAGTGATCAAACTGGCCATCAAACACAAAGTGGCCATTGGCGCACATCCGTCCTTCGATGATCGGGCGCATTTTGGTCGTAAGGACGTCCATCTGTCTGACAATGAATTGCTGCATTTGGTACAGATGCAAGTGGTAGACATGCAGCAGAAAGTGCAAGCTGCCGGAGGTGAATTGATACACGTGAAACCGCACGGCGCGCTGTACAACATGGCCGCCGACTCGTTGAACATGAGCCACACGATCATTGATGCCATTTTACGTGTGAATCCTGAGTTGAAATTGATGGGCTTGGCAGCTAGTGCAATGGAAACAGCCAGCCAAGGGCGAATTGCATTTATTGCCGAAGGTTTTGCCGACAGAAAATACACCACCGCCACCTCGCTACAACCCCGCGATAAAGGAGGACTGATTACAGATTTTGATCAAATAGAAACGCACTTGCGGCATCTGTTGTTAGATGGGATGATCAAATTGAATAGTGGAATGGAACCTTTGCACATTCAATCGCTTTGCCTGCACGGCGATACGCCCGGCGCGGAGTTTATCATTTCTCGAATCCGCGATTTGGTGGTTTCTTTGGGCTATGAAATCATTGCAGCATGACAGAGTGGTTTGAGTTGGCGGAGGATGTGCTGATTTTCAAAAAAAGCGTGTCGCCCCAAGTTATGGCTCGGATCAAATCCTTACCCGAAGTGGTGGATGTGGTGATCACCGATCATGAGTTGGCCGTGCAGCATAAAGCCGAGGAAACTGTTCCTTTAGTAGAGCGAATTCTACCTTACTTTGATAGCCTCATACAGCCAGCAGATGTACCTATTTTTGAAGTGCCGGTGTGCTACGAACTGGGTTTAGACTGGGACGAAGTAGAGAAAATCGTCGGGCTGCTGCGGCCTGAAATTCAGCGTCTTCACGCGTCAGTTTACTTTGAAGTCTCCTATGGTTTCACACCCGGATTTCTGTATTTGACCGGCCTTCCTGTTCGATTAAAATGTCCGCGCAAAGCCACACCAAGACGGCAAGTCCCCAAGGGAGCCGTGGGCATTGGTGGCACTAAGTCAGGCATCTACGCTTTGGATGCTCCGGGTGGCTGGCAGATCATTGGCCGCACGCCCATGACGCTATTTGATCGGGATAAAAATCCGCCCGTGCCGATTCCATTTGGTGCCAACGTGCGCTTTGTCCCCATCACTACTGAAGAATTTTTGGCCTATGGAGATTCTTGAAGTTACACAGCCCGGTCCGCACTCCACCATCCAAGACGGTGGCCGCTTTGGCTTCCGCTCCTTTGCCATTCCCCAGTCCGGATGCCTCGATCCACAGTTGCAGTCGGTAGCCAATTATTTAGCCGGAAGACCTCACGGCGATCCGGTCATTGAGATTATCGGTGGAAGATTTTCTGCCAAATGTTTGACACCCGTGGCGGTGGGCGTAGCAGGTGTAGACATGCGCTGCTTGGTAAACGAAGAGCGCGTGGAGCCTTTGCAGAGCCTTTCGCTGAACAAAGGTGATGAGCTTGTAATCGAAAGCCGCTTGGCCTATCTGGCCGTGGGTGGCAGTCTCGAAGATATCGTTCATTTTGGAAGCTTTTCTACGTACTTGTTGGCCAAATTGGGCAGACGACTTTTGAAAAGAAGAAACCGCATATCCGTGAAATCGACTGTACCCGTAGAACGAAAAGTGACGATGGACGTGCTCCCATCGATTCAGCATCCGATGGTCATCCGCATGCTCAAAGGGCCTGAGTGGGAAGGCGTAAAAATACCTGCTGCTGATTTTGAACACTTGCAATGGCGCATTTCCGTGCAATCCAACCGCATCGGCATTCGGCTCAATGGCGAGGCTGTGCCAATGTCTTTTGAAGAAATGGTGTCCGTGCCCACGTTCCCGGGGACGGTCCAACTACCTCCCGATGGCCAACCTATCGTGTTGATGAATGACGGCCAAACGACGGGCGGCTATCCACGCATCGGGCAGGTGATCAAAGCCGACTTGCCTCGCTTAGCACGAGTGATGGTGGGAGGCACGATCCGGTTCAAATTTGTGAGCATTGACGAGGCGCGCTACATTCATCAACATCAGCAGGCGTTTTTGCTGCTTGGGATGGGTGAATCGACAGAAAGGGAGATATAAATGAGGATAAATCATGAGTTTGGATAAGTTTCATGTCAAGCAATATTTGGTGGGCGCAATATTTTTGATAGTTTCAAACGCTTGCTCACGTATCGACCATAAGCCGAAATATCAAGATTTTTCGAATGATTGGGAGCGGCATAATTTGATTGGAAAGGTTAAGTCGATAGAATTGTCCAAGGCTTTTATTATTGATTCAAAATCTGGAGAGACTGATGATGTCTTTTTAGTATCTAAAATTGCATTCACTGACTTTGGCAAAATTATCGAGGAAAAGCATTTTGAAAGATTCGGTGATATAGCGCATTTGATTACTAATAAGTATGATTCAAATGGAAATAGAATTGAAACTATATCAGAGAGTGCTGGAGGTCAATTTATATCAAAAGAAAAATTGAAATACGATCAAAATGGTAATCAAATTTTCCTTCATACAATAGTAAATGACTCCATGCATTTTAAAACGTATTTTGATAAATACGATAGTTTGGGCAATGCACTATTATTGAGAATTGAAGAGGATTCTATGACTGGAATTGTAAACTTTCAATACGAGTATAATTCTCAGGGGAAAATGCTCTCAAAAAAGCAGGTAGCATCCAACCCTGAGGGTGAGTATTATCAAACACATCGTTTCAATTATAATGAAGATGGGGATTTGGTTGAAAGAATTTTGGAATCAGAATCATTGGGTCAACAGCGGACTACTTTCGTTTACGATAGCCACCATCGAGTAATCAAAATTATTCAGCATGTTTTGGGGCAAATTGAAAGTGAAAGAATGTTTGATGAATTGTATAATTTGAAAGAGGAAAGGGTGTTTGAAAACGGAAAATTAATTAAAGAATTCAAGTACGAATTGGAGTTTGATCGAAGGGGCAATTGGGTCGAGAGAAAAGTGTTCGTGGGATCAAAGAATTCTGAAAAAATGGAGCTTAGTCATATAGAGAGTCGTAAGCTAATCTACTTCGATTGAGTAAACTGTGAAAGACGTCCTTCATGTAGCGCCTCCATTAGTTAACTAAATACTTAATCGAAAGTCAGGAACTGTGAATTCCTTCCAAGACCTCAAATTTTCGATTGCAACTCGCTCAATAAGCATCCTATTCACCAGTCATTTGTAACAGAATAAGGGTAATATTTGCAAAATAGTGTAACAGAATAAGGGTAATTTTCTGGATTTCTTGTAACAGAATAAGGGTAAAGTGCCTGCATGTAGCAGATTTAAACCATGCAAAATTGAGCCTCAATGGTTGGCTTCTCCATCAATTCGAGCTTATTTGATAGCTATTCGCTTAATTTTGACGCGCTAAAAGTATTAATTGATACACATCCTCCGTTTCACTAGCATGCGTTCAGTCACTATTATACGATCAGCCCTCCTCATGCTCCTGATTGCGCAGCTTTCCATGATAATGGCTTGCCGCGATGATGGCTTGGATATTCCAAATATTCCTTTGGAAGGAAAGATCAACGGACAGGATTGGACGTACTCATTTACCAGCAGCGCGCTTTATTCGGGTAGTCCAACAAAATACACGTTCTTGTTACTGTCAGATGAGGAACTTAATAGCGACCCGTGTGCAACCGTAAGCTCAACTAAACCCCACTTGCGCGTGGTGTTGCCCTTGCAGCTTGGCAGTTATTCATTGCCAATGGCCCAACCCATCGAAAACTTGAAATTCGTCTATGGTAACGGCACTGAGTTTGCCGCCACGTCGGGCTTCATCGAAATTCTTGCGTTTGACTTCCGTCGTATGGCCGGATATATTCAAGCCGTCAGCGATGAAAATAATATTGTGGAAGGAAAATTCATCGCCGAACTCTGCCTGTAATTCCTTACGCCATTTCCGTTTCAAACGCCTCTACCGGCAAGCAACTGCACACCAAGTTTCTGTCGCCATAGGCATTGTCCACCCGGCTTACTGTTGGCCAGAATTTATTCTCACGCACATACGGTGCAGGGAATGCGGCTTTTTCACGTGAGTACGGATACAGCCACTCGTCGGCTACCAATGTTTTGTACGAATGCGGCGCATTTTTCAGCACGTTGTTGGCAGCATCCGCTGTGCCATCAATCACTTCCTGAATTTCCGCACGAATAGCAATCATGGCCTCACAGAACCTGTCCAATTCGTCTTTTACTTCACTTTCCGTTGGCTCAATCATCAGCGTGCCGGGCACTGGGAATGAAACCGTAGGCGCATGGAATCCATAGTCGATAAGTCTTTTGGCAATGTCCTCAACTTCTACACCGTACTTTTTGAATTCGCGACAATCCGCGATGAGTTCATGTGCATTTCGTCCGTTCTCATTGGTGTAGAGCATTGGATAATGATCCTTCAATCGGGAGGCAATGTAGTTGGCATTCAAAATGGCCATTTTGGTGGCATCTATCAATCCATCACTGCCCATCATGGAAATGTAGGCATGTGAAATAGGCAGAATGCTTGCACTCGCATACGGTGCTGCAGATACCGCCGAATTCTTGTTTGAAGTAGTCACATGACCCGGCAGGTAAGGTGTTAAATGTTTCGCCACGCCGATTGGGCCCATGCCAGGTCCACCACCACCGTGAGGAATGCAGAAGGTCTTGTGCAAATTGAGGTGACACACATCCGCCCCGATAATGCCCGGTGAGGTCAATCCCACTTGTGCATTCATATTGGCTCCATCCATATACACCTGTCCGCCATTTTCGTGGATCAGCGCACATATTTCTTTGATTGCCACCTCAAACACACCGTGTGTGGACGGATAAGTTACCATCAAACAGGCGAGTGTGTCTTTGTATTGCTCGGCTTTGGCACGCAGATCCACTAAGTCGATGTTTCCTTTGTCGTCGCATTTCACAATGACTACCTGCATGCCGGCCATCACCGCACTGGCGGGGTTTGTACCGTGCGCAGATGATGGGATAAGTGCCACATCGCGGTGATGCTGTCCGATTCCTTCCAGATAATTTTTGATCACAAGCAAACCGGCATATTCTCCTTGAGCACCTGAGTTGGGCTGAAAGGATACTGAATCAAAACCCGTGATATCTACCAGCCAATCATGCAATTCACCTAACATAAGTGCATATCCTTCTGCTTGGTCGGCAGGAACGAACGGGTGCATATTGCCGAACTCGGGCCAGGTAACGGGAATCATCTCGGTGGTGGCATTGAGCTTCATAGTGCATGAGCCCAGCGAAATCATGGAATGCACGAGCGACAAATCTTTGTTTTCCAATCGCTTCATGTAGCGAAGCAGCTCATGCTCGGTATGGAATTTATTGAATACCGGATGCGTCAAATAGGCACTGGTGCGGGTCAAGGATGCGGGGAAATCAATTTCGCTTTTCTCCTCAATTTTCATAGCAGATTTTCCGGCCAATTGTGCAAAAACAGCCAACACGTCATTGGCATCTTGCACGGCATGTGATTCATCAAAAGAGATACCTACGCCATCCTCAAAATAGCGGAAGTTCATTCCCTTGCTTTCACTGATCTTTTTCAGTTCGTTGCGCTTGGCAGCATCCAAAGGCAGCATGAGCGTATCGAAGAACAATTTGTTTGCATTGGCAAATCCCATGGACGCTAAACCCTTGGCTGTTTGCTTGGCCAATCCGTGCGTACGAGCAGCGATACGTTTCAACCCATCTGCACCATGATACACCGCGTACATCGAGGCGATCACTGCAAGCAATACTTGGGCCGTACAAATGTTAGATGTGGCTCGCTCACGCTTGATGTGCTGCTCACGCGTCTGCAGCGCCATGCGATATGCAGTACGACCGTGTGCATCTTTCGATGCGCCGATAATACGACCTGGTATCGAACGTTTGTAATCTTCTCTAGTGGCAAAAAAAGCAGCGTGCGGCCCGCCAAATCCCATCGGTACGCCTAGTCGCTGAGTTGTACCGATCACCACGTCGGCTCCCCATTCGCCCGGAGGTGTGAGGAGTGCAAGCGCCAACAAGTCGGTAGCGCAAGCCACTGACAGATGTTGTTCTTTCGCTGATGCAACCAATGATGACCAATCCATCACTTCGCCTCTGTTGTTGGGATATTGAAAGAAGATGCCGTATACATCAGGAGCTGTCAAGTCGGCCTTGGTCAGATCGGTTACTTCAATCTTGATGTTGAAAGGTTTGGCACGTGTGATGAGCACGTCAATGGTTTGGGGGAATACTTCTTTATCAACCAAAAATGTATTGGCGTCTTTTCGCTCTTTGCTTCGGTTGCTATGCAGCATGGCCATGGCTTCTGCGGCGGCTGTTGCTTCATCCAGTAGAGAAGCATTGGCTAGCTCCATTCCGGTAAGGTCAATCACCATCGTTTGGAAGTTGATCAATGCTTCCAATCGGCCTTGGGCGATCTCTGCTTGGTATGGTGTGTAGGCCGTGTACCATCCCGGATTTTCCAAAATATTTCGCTGAATTACCGATGGCACCACGCAGTTGTAATACCCCTGCCCTATGAAGGAATTATAGACTTTGTTTTTTTCCGCAACTGTGCGCAATCGCTTCAGATAGGCGTACTCATTAAGCGGCTGTGGCAACTTCATCCCTCCTTGTCTTCTGATCGAATTGGGAATGGTTTGCGCTATTAATTCATCCACCGAATTCACCCCGATTACTCGGGTCATTTCATGGATTTGTTCGGAGGTTTGACCATTGTGCCTTGATACAAAAGTTACACGGTCGTGGAGGTTAATAGACATGGGGAAATGCTGTTAAAATCGTTTGAGGACGCAAAGGTATAACGATTCGACCACTAATATAATCCCCACTCACGGCTACAAATAATTCATGTAATTTGGCACTCTTTAAAAAAAATAGGATATGAAGAAACTATTGACATTCGTTGGTTTGGCTTTGGCTGTCTGCTTAGTGGCACAAGACAAAAACGCTGTAAAGTATGCCAAAACAATTACTGCCGAAGATTTGAAGGCTCGCTTGAGCATCTTGGCCTCAGATGAGTTTGAAGGACGCGACACGGGCTCCAAGGGTCAGAAATTAGCCGCAGAGTACATAGCTAACAAGTTCAAAGAATTTGGGTTGGCTGCCCCCGTGGAAGGAAGCTATTACCAAGCATTTGATTTGAAGGAATCATCCATCGTCACGGCGTATTTCAAGAAAGGCGAAGAAAAGAAAGAGGTGTTCCAAGATTTCATCTACTACTCTCGGTCAGAGACGTCAGGTGAAGAGTACATAAAAGTGGTCATGGCCGGCTCGGATGACTCAAATGTATCGGCATATAAGAATGCCTACGTGGCTTATGCTGTGGAAAAATTGGGAGGCTTGGAGCCGCGTATCAAAGTGGCTAAAGAAGCAGGTGCTATCGGGTTTTTGATAGTCGTCTCCAACGATCAAGAATTCGGTTCGATTATGGGACGTTTTGGACCCTATCTTAAGCAAGCGAATTTAGGCATGAAAGCACGCGATAATAGTTCTGATAAAATGATCATTGCTGATAAGAAAATGTTGGCATGGATATACGGTAAGGAATTCGGTGAGATAAAAGCCGGAGAATCTACTTCTCTGGTGTTCAACGCAGATTATCTGGACAAGCCGGTGGGCACGGAAAACGTGCTTGGGTTTCTGAAGGGAACTGAAAAACCAGATGAAGTGATCGTGATCACTTCTCACTATGATCATGTGGGTGTAATCAATGGAGAAATTTATAATGGAGCCGACGATGACGGGTCAGGCACGACCACCGTTTTGGAATTGGCACAAGCATTTACACAAGCCGCAGCTAAGGGTAATGGCCCAAAAAGAAGCATCTTGTTTATGACAGTAACAGGCGAAGAGAAGGGCCTTTTTGGCTCGGAATACTATACCATGAATCCCATCTTTCCCCTTGAAAACACGGTCACTAACCTCAATATTGACATGGTGGGTAGAGTGGATGATGCCCACAAGGATAAGCCGAACTATGTGTACGTCATCGGTGCGGACAAGCTTTCCCAAGAGTTACACAATCTCTCTGAGCAGGTGAATAAAACCTACACCAATTTGGAATTGGATTACACGTACAATGACGAGAACGATCCCAACCGATTCTATTATCGTTCGGATCACTACAATTTTGCGAAGAACAATGTGCCGATTATATTCTATTTCAATGGAGTTCATGAGGATTATCACAAGGCCACAGATGAGATCGGTAAAATCAATTTCGATGCAATGTTGAAGCGTGCCAATCTTGTATTTTTCACGGCTTGGGAGATTGCAAATAGAGATAAGCGAATAGTGGCAGATAAAGCCACGAAATAATACCTTTCAAGGGGGCGGGTTTCCGCCCCCTTTTTTTTGATATTTGCGTCATGTCATGGCAAGAATCATATATTATCAAAGGAGCCGAAATCATCAATGAGGGGAAAAGAAGCCATCAGGATGTTCTCATCAGAAAGGGTCGAATTGAGAAACTAGGTTCTGATCTTCATTTGCTCGGTGTTGAGGAAATACATGCGGAAGGGTTGGCGCTTCTCCCCGGGGCAATTGATGACCAGGTGCATTTCAGAGAGCCCGGCCTGACCCACAAAGGCAATATTTACACCGAATCCAGAGCCGCTGTAGCAGGTGGGATCACCTCGTATATGGAAATGCCCAATGTGGTGCCACAGACCACTACCCAACAATTATTGAGAGAGAAATACGCCCTTGGTGCTGCCCATTCATTGGCCAATTATTCTTTTTACATGGGTGCCACCAATACCAACTTAGACGAAGTTCTGAGAACGGATCCGGCCAACGTCTGCGGTGTTAAAATATTTATGGGTTCCTCCACCGGCGACATGCTGGTAGACAATGAGCAGGTGCTGGAGCAGGTCTTTTCCAATTCGCCCCTACTTATAGCTACGCATTGCGAAGACGAAGCAACTGTGAAGAAAAACTTGGCTGCTTATGTGGCGCAATACGGAGACAATATTCCGATAGAATTGCATCCGATGATTCGTAGCAGAGAGGCCTGCATCAAATCATCTTCTTTGGCCATCTCACTGGCGCAAAAGCACAACACGCGCTTGCATATCCTGCACATTTCCACAGCAGAAGAAACGATGCTTTTTGGAAATGACAAGCCGCTCAATGAGAAGCGAATTACGGCCGAAGCGTGTATTCATCATCTATGGTTTTCTGACGCAGATTATTCAACTAAAGGAGCCTTGATAAAATGGAACCCGGCTGTGAAATCGGCCATTGATCGAAAGGCCATTTGGAAGGCGGTGCTGGAGAACCGAATTGACGTAATAGCTACGGATCATGCGCCCCATACGATAGAGGAAAAGGAAAATCCCTATACTAAGGCACCTTCCGGCGGCCCATTGGTGCAGCATACAGTTTTGGCCATGCTCGATGCGGTGAAGAAAGGCTACATTTCGTTAGAGCGGGTGGTAGAGAAAATGAGCCATGCGCCGGCGATCTGTTTTCAGATTAAAGACAGAGGGTTTATTCGAGAAGGATATTGGGCAGATTTGGTGCTGGTGGATCTCAACAAGCCTCACCACGTGACTAAGGATACGCTTCACTACAAGTGTGGATGGTCACCGTTCGAAGGGCACACCTTTTCATCGACCATCCGACAGACGTTCGTATCAGGCCATTTGGCATATGAGGAAGGTCGGTTCAACGAAAGTCAAATGGGTGAGTGCTTAGTTTTTAGCAGATAGTGTGTTCAAAATTCAGGATTGCATTTACATTTGCACACCTTTTGGAAAAATCGCCACGTGCGATGAGACGGTGGTTGTAGCTCAGTTGGTTAGAGCGCCTGATTGTGGTTCAGGAGGTCGCCGGTTCGAGCCCGGTCTCCCACCCAAAAATTAACAGTTTAATTTTTTGCCCTACCAAGCTAAATGGTCAGGGCTTTTTTATTGAACCCAAAATTGTCATTAGCGTCACTTGCTTCGGGGTTAAAAAGTGTTAACAGGTAAACCTTTTTGAACGTATATTCGTTACTTCACCGAATCCAAAACCTCTGAAACCATTTTTGATCATATCGCTGCTTTTGTTTTTAGTCGGATCGGCTTGGGCCTATGGTGCTAGCAACGAGGGCAAGGAGGCCACTAAACCAAAGGCAGAGGTAGAAAACTCAGATGCCACTAAAAAGGTAGATTCCCCTACCACCGATCCTAAGGAAAAAGTAGAACCAAAGGAAAAGGAAGATTCTAAAAAGCCGATTGCGGTACGCACGGAACAGGAAGTTGATCAAGACTCTACATCCAACTCTTTGAACAAATACAATTTCATCTTTTACTTTATATACAAGTACAAGTATGAGTCTGAGGGGGAGTCGTTCAAGAAATGGTTCGACTAACTATTTGACGAAATCCTCAATTTCTTTGAGGCTAATTTTTCCTTCATAATACGCCCTTCCGAAGATAGCTCCGTAAATGCCCATGTCTTGCAGCGCTTTAATATCGTCCATAGAGCGTATGCCGCCACTAGCATAGATGCAGATGCCGGAAAATTCGCGCATAATTTCTTTGTAAAAACTAAAGGCAGGTCCTTCCAATACCCCATCACGTGAAATGTCTGTTGATTTCAAGTATTTAAGTCCTCGGTCATAAAAGTGAGCCACGTGCTCCATGAGTTCGACCTTTGTTTCCCTCTGCCATCCGGAAACACGGATAAACCCATTTTGAACGTCCGCGCTGAGCATGATTTTTTCTCGACCATAAGACATTATCCAAGAAGCAAAAAGGTCCTTGTTTGTGACAGAAACGGTAGCCGCAGCGATGGTAGCTGCCCCATGTTCAAATGACTTGATAATATCACCGTCGGTTTGGATTCCCCCGGCAAAATTCACCTCCAGATTGGTATAACCGCGGATCAGTTGGAGTGTATCGTAGTTCATCGGAGCTCCTCGTTTGGCTCCATCCAAATCAATCAAATGCACCTGATGAATGCCATGCTCTTCAAATTGGATGGCCACATCAATAGGACTGACGTCATACACCTTTTCGGAGGAGAAGTCGCCTTGTTTCAATCGGGCGGTTCGTCCGCCTATAACAGAGATGGATGGGAGGAGTTGCATTCCTCAAAGATAATCAGCTCAATTCACTTGCACCATGCGGAAGCCCTCTCCGTGTATGGTCAATATTTTTAGTTTGTCCTCTTCTTTCAGATGCTTGCGCAGTTTGGCAATATAGACATCCATGGAGCGTGCATTGAAGTAGCTGTCGTCTTTCCAGATTTTTTTCAAGGCCATGCTTCTGTCCAAGGTTTGGTTCAGATTTTCGAAGAAAAGTCGTAGCAGTTCATTTTCCTTGGTAGTCAGTTTCACCTCGCCGGTGGGCTTGAGCAGTCGGTTTTCTTTGTAGTAATATTTTAAACTCCCCAAAGCGAATTCTGCCGGGAATTCAGGCGCGTCTTGTTGTGATCCGGCTCTTTTTAGCACGGCTTTGATGCGGAGCAGCAATTCCTCCATGCTGAAGGGCTTAGTCATGTAGTCGTCACCCCCTACCTTGAAGCCGTTCAGGACATCTTCTTGCATGGACTTGGCCGTGAGAAAAATGATGGGTGTTTTCTGATCTTTTTCTCGAATTTCGGATGCCAAGGTGAAGCCGTCTTTTTTGGGCATCATGAGATCCAGAATGCATAGGTCAAATTTTTCTTGATTGAAGTGTTTCAATCCTACCTCACCATCCGGGCAGAGCACAGTCTGGTACCCTTTCAATGTCAGGTATTCACTCAATATCTGACCCAAGTTTGGGTCATCTTCTGTTATCAATATCTTGGTTGGTTCCATATCAGTTGACGGGAAGTGTGATGGTAAATGTACTGCCCTTTCCGGGGGTGCTATCTACTGACACAGTGCCTTGGTGTGCTTCTACCATGCTTTTCACATACGAAAGACCCAGTCCAAATCCTTTCACATCGTGGCGGTTTCCGGTAGGGAGCCGATAGAATTTCTCAAACACATGCTTCTGCGTTTCCTTGCTCATGCCCATACCGTGATCTTGAACAGAAATGGTGAGGGTATGAGGGGTGCTTTCGGTTCGCACGATGATGTTTGGCGAATCAGGCGAATATTTGTTGGCATTGTCCAGCAGGTTGAGAATACAATTGGTGATGTGCGTCTCGTCTCCGTTGATTTCACACATGGCCGCACTCAGCACGGCTGTGATCCGCCCGCCTCGGCTCTCCACCTGTATCTTCATGTTTTCTATGAGCGATTGGATGAGGCTGTGCATATCCAATTGTTCCAAGGTGAGATTGAAGTCTTGTTTTTCTATAGCCGCAATTTGCAGCACACGCTCTACCTGCACACCCAGTCGCCTGTTTTCTTCCTGAATCATTTTGATGTATCGCCTGCGCATATCCTCTGATTGGCTCACGTCTCTGTCTTGTAAAGCCTCTGTGGCCAACGATACCGTGGCTATGGGCGTTTTGAATTCATGCGTCATGTTATTGATGAAATCATTCTTCATCAGCGACAGTTTTTTCTGCTGTAAAATGATGCGAATGGAGTAGCCGAAGCAGAGCACGATAATCAGCACCAACACACCCGAACTCACCATAGTCAGCCAGATTTTTTGGAGCAGGTATTGGGATTTCCCGGGGAAGTCCACCACGAGAAAAGCCCGATTGCTATGCAGATCATTAGGAAAAAGGCCGGCTCGCAACTCACTTTTCTCCAGTTGTTCTTTGGCCTCCGGTTTTTTGAGCACCACAAATTGCTCTATTACTGGCGACACCACTCCATAGTCATAGGTCAAATGGATACCCTTTTCATGCAGTTCCAATTGTAGAAGCGAATCCAATTGATCAGGATTAAAGCGGTTGGAGATTTTACGACCAGGAGTCAGTAGATCGTCCAATACACTGGCGGTCATTTCATACTTCTTGGATACCCATTGGAGCTGTTCTTCCAGCTCATTGATCTCGGATTGTTTTTGTTCTAATTCGACCTCCAATTCGGGTGACCCTTGTCGCGGAAACGGGGGCATGGCAAAGTCTGTAAACTCGTAATTAAAGACCACCTGAAATCCATCGCCCATCTGCAGAGTGTCCATCACCACTATTTGATGTCCGTTATCGTGGGGGGTGTGATTAGCCGGACTCATGCGCACAAAGGCACGTTGTTTTTCATTGGCTGATCTTACTTTGCGAGGCAGGACTGCTGCTTTTGCATCCGTCATTTGCGGATTGAGTGCCGTAACATTCCTGAAACGATTGAAGGCCGCTACAGTCTCTTGTTTTTCTAGCTTTATTGCCACGTTGTTCATGGCTTCCAGCACATCCTTTTTGAACCGTTCTTCATTGGCTTTTACTACTGTGTCTATCCAGTATAGTTGGAACCCAACCAGTCCGATTAGCGAAAGACCCATCAGGGCGATGATCCATTTGAGGGTGGATTTTTTCATGTAAGCCAAGGCAATAAGAAGTCAAATGTACGGGTGAAAACCCCCTTCGATGCTTGTTTAACCATTTTTAACAAGGCTTAACACTGCGTTTAACGCCTCTTAACAAGCCCTCTCCGTACGTTTGAAAAATTAAAAACAAGAACATGAACAGATTATTCAAAACCTTTATGATCGCTCTGCTGCTAGTCGGCACGGCGTGCACCGGCCAGGCGCAGGGAGATGAGGAGAAAAAGATCAAAGTGAAAATCACCAAACAAGTAGATGGTGAGACGAAGACATTCGAGGGTGAGTATGTCAGCGAAGAAGAAATGCTCAGCGATCCTGAGTACCGGGAGTTTGCCGGAGACGGCCATCATTTCCGCATGGCTTTTTCGGGCGATACGTTTGACAAAATGATCCAACTGCACGGTGCGCCCGGCATGCAGACGTTTTCCTTTGATTTTGACGATGAGGACATGCCCGGAAATATGATGAAGCGGTTTCATATGGGTCAGGGCGGACCCGGCGCTTTCATGTTTGATGATGAGGCCATAGCTCGTATCCACATGTTTGACTCGGAAGAATATGAGAAAAAAATGGAGGAAAAGATGAAGGCCTTGGAGGAGAAGATGAAGGGATTGGACAAAACCCTGCAAGAGGATATCATGAAATCAATGCGTGAAATCGAGGAGATGAATGCCGGAATGATTCCTAGAATGACCAAACGTGGTGGCATAACAGTAGAGGATGCGGGGGATGACTTTGGAAAGCGAGGCGTAGTGGAGTCAAAGGATAAGTTGGAGTTGGAAAATGTGAACTACATGGTGATGCACAAGCGCTTGAATCTTCGGTTTAGTGTTCCTTCGGCGGGCGAACTGTCAGTGAAAATTTCTAATGAAGCAGGAAAGGAACTTTACAATCGATATTTTGAAAAATTCAATGGCACATTCAGTGATGAAATTGACTTCAATCAATATTCCTCCGGAAAATATTTGTTGGAAATAGCTCAGGATAAGAAACGCTTAACGAAAAAACTTGTCGTTGAGTAGGTGATGCTTACGTCCCCGCAAAGGGGCTCATGAAAGCCGGATCTCGCAAGGGATTCGGCTTTCTATTTTCTAACCGCCAAAACAAATCCAACCCCGTGATGATTTTTGATTTCTACGGAAGGGTCATCTTTCATGTATTTGCGCAGGCGGGAGATGAACACATCCAGACTCCTGCCCATAAAGTAATCGTTGGCACCCCAGATTTTTACCAATATTTCTTCTCGTTTCACCAGCTCATCTCTGTGCCGGAGCAGGAGGAGGAGTAAATCACCTTCTCGCTGTGTGAGGGCGTGTTTGTGGCCACCTACGTTTAGTTCCAAATTGGCCGAATGAAAGGCGCAATTGCCAAAGGAGAGATTGGAAGATTTCTCACTTTGGCCGGGATTTCTTTTTAAAAATACACGCAGACGAAAAACCAATTCTTGCATGGAAAAGGGCTTGGAAATATAGTCATCACCTCCTATCTCAAATCCCCTGAGTCGATCTTCTTCCTGAGATTTGGCCGTAAGAAAAAGGATAGGTGTCGCATCGTCTTTCTCTCTTATTTTCTGCGCTAAAGTGAACCCATCCATCCGGGGCATCATGATATCGATCAGGCATAGATCCTGCCCGTTAAACGCGCGCCATGCCTCTTCGCCGTTTTGGTACCACTGCACAGCGAACCCGGCATCCTCCAGTCCCTCTTTGGTCATGTACCCGAGGTTGTGATCATCTTCAGCAAATAGGATGGTGGCCTTCATTTGATGGGCAGTGAAATAGTAAAGATGCTTCCGGTTTTGTCGGAAATCAAGCTAATCTTTCCGCGGATCAGACGCAAATTCTCCCGAACCAAGTAAAGCCCCAGCCCATAGCCTTTCACGTCGTGCACATTGTCGGTGGGTATGCGGAAAAATTTGTCAAAGATTTTTTTGCGATACGATTTCGGGATGCCCGGCCCATTGTCGGTCACAGTGATTTCAACATGTTTTTTGGTCCGCTTCGCGGTGATCTTGATCATACCACCACCGTATTTTATGGCATTGTCTATCAAGTTGCGAACGGCCGTTTGCAGGGCATTTGTATGGGACTGTATAGAACCAAGCTGACCCAATTCAATGCGCCAATCTACCTGAGGATAATCCTCTTTGAATCTTTCCAATTGGTCCACAAGCCAAGCATCCAATTGGATAGTCACAAGTGATTTCGATGCTGAATTTTCTACGAGTGATGATGACAATATTTGATTCACGTGTTGTTCCAGTCGACGGGTTTCTTGATCGATGATAGATGCGTACTTGGCTGTTTTGGCCGGGTCGCCATTCTTCAAAATTGCTTCGGCAGATAGCTTCAAGGTGGCTAGTGGCGTTTTCAATTCATGCGTCACATTGTCAATAAAATCCTTCTGGATTTCGCTCAATCGCCGCTGCTTCAGCACTACCACCAATCCATAGCTGAAGAAACCCAGCATGAGCACGGTAGCGGCGGTCATGTATTTCCAAATGGTCAGGTTAGTCAGCAGCCCGCCTGTTTTGTTCGGGAAATACACACCGAAATAGTATTCGTCTGTGGCGAGTGTGGGTAGTGAGATTCGACTGGTTTTTCGATCACTAGTAGGGGAGACCTCACTGCCAAAGACCATCCTATCCGACTCGCAATCGTATACGCCGTATTCAAAATCCTGATTGATGCCCCGTTGATCAAATTGATGTAAGATCAGAGAGTCCAACACGGACACGTCAATATTGTAGCGCAATCGAGCCACAAAGTAATTGCGTGAAATTCGGTCGATCGGTTTGCTGTTGATCAGTTCATTCCCGTCGATCTGGCACATGTCATCCGCCACCGCACGCAACGACATCCGCACATTATGGTCAAAGGTTTCTTCTTCGGCCGTCACCGACATGGATACCCAATACACCTGCACGGCTATGAGACTGATGAGCGAAATCACGCCCAAAATGATCATGATTTGGATGGGTCGGTTTTTGGTCATGGAATAAAATTACGTGCTTTTCATGTGACCGATTTTGGGTTTAACGTTTCATTAACAATTGTTTGGAATCCATTAACACGGCTTCTGATTCATGCAGCGGATGTTTGACGAAACAAACAATTCAAACAAATGAAAAAATCATTTTCAATCGTCTTTCTTGGGATCGCAGTAGCTGTGATGGCCCATGTAAGCACCATCTCTTGGACATCCACCAATCTGCAATTGGGTGAAGTGAAAATCAATGAGTTGAAGGAACTCAGTTTCACATTTACCAATACCGGACAAGAGGCCGTTACCATCTTGGAAGCAAAAGGTTCGTGCGGATGCACCGTTGTGGATTTTCCAAAGGGTGAAATCAAACCCGGTGCAAGTGCCACCATCAAGGCTAACTTCAAGTCAGCCAAGGTAGGGGCCTTCCGAAAGGACGTGAAGGTAAAAACCACTGCCTCGGAGGAGTACACACTTCTTTACTTTTCCGGTGAAATAGTGGAGTAATGCTTAGGTCGTGAGTAGAAGAGGCCGTCAAGCGATTGATGGCCTTTTTTTTGGTAAGACCGAATGTTTTTAGGAGATTCAAGTTCCAAATTGAAAACCATGAAAATCCAGCATATTTTGGTTCCTATTGATTTTTCTGAATCGTCTAAAAATGCGCTTCAGTCTGCCATCAAGATTGCCAAGCGGGCTGATGCCCGAATCACACTGGTCAACGCCGTGCATGTGCATACGCCACTGCCGCATCTCAAAGGGGGCAAAATCGTGGAGGCTGTGTTGGCAGATTATGAATACCAAGTGCGCGAGGCGTTCCACGAATTGGAATCCGAAATTGTGGAATTGAAAGATGTACCCCACGACGAAGATCGTTTCATCGCCTACCTGACTGACGCTATTTACACCGAAACACATACCCGAAATATTGATCTCATCGTGATGGGCTCCCGCTCCGAGCACTCGCTAGGAGAGCGATTGCTTGGCTCAAATACCACCGAGATCATTCGTACATCAGAAGTGCCCGTGCTCGTGATACCGGAAAATTGCAAGGGATTCGAACCCCAGCGTATCGGTTTTGCGTCCGATTTCATGAAAATGCAGGATTACGGCACGTTCAAGATTTTGAAATCTCTTGCCACGTTGTTCAAAGCCGAACTGATGATATTCCACATTGCAGACAGCATAGACGAAGAAAAGCAGGCGCAGATCAATCGGATCAAAAGGAACTTAGAGCCACTGGAAAACTTCTCCATTCGTATTGTAGCGGCCGATTCTGCCATCAAAGGAATCATTGAATTTACCCAATCACATCAGTTGGATATTTTAGCCTTGATGCCCCGTCGGCACAATCTCTTCGAGCGACTTTTTGTCACTTCTGTCACCAAGGCCATTGCCATTGATATTGACATTCCTTTGCTCACCTTCCATGAGTAGGGTGTCTCACGAAAAGGCTAATTTCGAGGATGCAATTTTCTGATTTAGTCCGCATCACCGGAGGCACTGTGCTCCATCAAGTAGATAATGCGCCCGTCACTAAATTCAGCATTGATACACGCAAGATTTCCGGCAGGCCAAATGAAGTCTTCATTGCCATACAAGGCAAACAGCACGATGGGCACTCCTTTTTGATAGCGGCTTTCGAGGCGGGTGTGCGCACATTTATCGTGGAGCGGTCAGACATTCCGCAGTTTCAGGCTAATGTCCTTTTGGTCAATTCATCCGTCAAAGCATTACAACACATTGCGGCGGCTCATCGCAGGCAGTTTCATTATCCGGTCATCGGTATCACGGGCAGCAACGGTAAAACCACTGTGAAAGAATGGCTTGCAGAACTGCTAAGCCGTGAACTGAAGGTGGTGAAAAGTCCGAAAAGTTTCAACTCACAAGTGGGTGTGCCATTGTCTGTGCTGGAAATGGGCGCGCACGAAGTAGGTGTGTTCGAGGCAGGTATTTCGCAAACAGGGGAAATGGAAAATCTGGCCGCCATCATCCAACCGACCATCGGCATTTTCACCAACATCGGCGAAGCACACGGCGATGGTTTCGATTCAGTACAACAGAAAATTGAGGAGAAAGCAAAGCTCTTCGCATCAGCCCAAAAGATCATTTGTCGAAAGGATCATCAGCTCGTTTATCAGCATTTGACGGCTCAATTTCCGAATCGAATTATTAGTTGGTCATTGTCAGACGATGCTGCTACGTACAGGTTTGAGGTCGTTGGAGAATCCATCAAGTTGAAAGGAAGCGAGCTTTCGGTGGATTTGCCGTTTGACAATGCCAATCAAGTAGAAAATGCACTGCATGCCATCGTCGCGGCTCTGGAGTCAGGCATTTCAAATGAAGAAATCGCTCAAGGTGTGCGCGCATTTCGATCCGTTCCCATGCGGCTGGAATTGAAGAAAGCCATCAACGGCTGCTACGTGATTGACGACAGCTATAACAATGATTTGGTGGGGCTCGAAGTGGCCTTGGATTTTATGAATCAGCAAAATCCTCATCAATCTAAAACCGTCATTCTCTCCGATATTTTGCAATCGTCTCTGCCCAATGAGGAGCTGTATTTCCGAGTCCAATCATTGCTCAAAGCCAAAGGCATTCAGCGTGTATTTGTAATCGGAAAGCATATAGAAAAACACTTCAAAATGGATGCTTTTTCATCCACGGAAGCATTCATAAATCAACTGCCAACCTTCGACAATGAAACCATTTTGGTGAAGGGAGCCCGTTCGTTTGCCTTTGAGCGCATCGTTTCGCGGCTGCAAGATCAATCACATGGTACTGTACTGGAAATCAATTTTGAGGCCTTGCGCAACAACCTAAATACCCATCGTCAGTTGCTCAAGCCCAAGACCAAATTAATGGTAATGGTGAAAGCGTTTGCCTATGGAGCCGGCCTGTCAGAGATCGCCGGTTTCTTGCAGCACGAGCGCGTGGATTACCTCGGTGTGGCGTATGTAGATGAGGCCGTGCAGTTGCGCAAAAAGGGCATCACGCTACCCATTATGATCATGAATCCGGAGGAAACGGATTTCGAATTATTCGAACGGTACGATTTGGAGGCAGAAGTGTATCACATCGATGTGCTTCGCCGATTGATTCAAAGCGGGGCGAACGTGGGCATTCACCTAAAGATGGAAACCGGGATGAATCGCCTTGGCTTTTCGGAAAATGAGTTGCCCGATTTGCTCGCGATATTGACGAATCATCCTGACATCACTATCAAAGGTATTTTCACACATTTCTCATCCAGCGACAGCCCGAGCGAGGATGCATACACGCATGCACAGGCGGCCATTTTTGATCCAATGGTACAGCAGATTTCAGCCGTGCTCGGCTACACGCCCATGCGCCATGCCGTCAATTCACCGGGCATGATTCGTTTTCCCGAGTATCATTTTGAAATGGTGCGCTTGGGCATAGGCTTGTATGGTTTTGACCCTACTGGAAAGCTCACGTTGGAAACGGTTGGTACGCTGAAAACACATGTTTCTCAAGTAAAGAAACTGGCAGCCGGCGAGAGTATTGGTTATAGCCGAAAGGGGCGCGCCAAAGGCCCCACCGAAATAGCCATTATCCCAATCGGCTATGCCGATGGATACCGTAGAGCCTTTGGCAATGGTGCAGGCAAAGTCTGGATCAATGGACAATTGGCACCCACCATCGGCAACATCTGCATGGACATGAGTATGGTGGACGTGACAGGCATGAACGTGACCATCGGCGATGAGGTAATTGTATTTGGCAACCGCCCTACCATCAAAGAACTGGCCGATTGGGCAGGCACCATTCCCTACGAAATCCTTACATCCATCAGCCAACGTGTGAAGCGTGTGTACGTGAGCGAATAAAAAAATTTGCCTATTAAAATACCGATCGGTATATTTGCATTGTTATTATGCGAAATCCCGAACTTACCCGTGAGTTGATCATTTCCCGATCATTGCCCATCTTCAACACGAAGGGCTATCATGCCACGTCATTGTCAGACATCACCAAAGCTACAGGCATCACCAAAGGTGCCATCTATGGCAATTTCAAAAACAAGGATGAAGTGGCCTTTGCAGCCTTTGACTTGGCGCATCAGATCGTGATGGACAAGCTGGCTACTATCATACGTCAGCAGCCTACAGCCCCCGAAAAACTCCAAGCCATTGTAGATTATTTCGCTGAATATGTGCTGAACCCGCCTATTGCTGGTGGTTGCCCTATTTTGAATACCTCTGTAGAAGCTGACGACAATCATCCCGTATTGCGTGCCAAGGTGATTCGCAGCATTGCCATGATCAAAGAGGGTATTTCGAAGATTGTGTACAGGGGCATTTCTGAAGGTCAATTGAAGCCCGGTATTGACATTGAGGCGTTCGCTCTGACCTTTTATGCGATCATCGACGGAGGCATTTTGATCTCACGTGCCGAAGGTGATAACCGCTCCTTCCTCATTCTCCGAAAGTCACTCATACGTATGATTGACGAACTAAAAGCGTAAAAAAATATAACCACTAAAATACCGATTGGTATGAAAAATATTACCTACATATCCGTTGAATTGGAAGATAAAAGCAGACCTGCGGAGCGTCCACCCAAGAGTAATTGGAAGGTGGAAATGATTAAAAAAGGGTTGAAGGCGTTGCAATATGCCTCTCCCCGCAAGACTGCCGCTGTGGTTTGGCATTACTTCACCATGCCCGGGCAAACGCGCTTCACCGAACCGCAATTGGAACTCATCAATCGGGCAGAGCAAGGCGAGGCGTTCTACAAAGGCGACAAGATTGTGACCTATCGCTGGGGAACGTCCGGCCCCAAGGTGCTGCTGGCGCACGGCTGGCGCTCCAAGTCGGCTGATTTCCGTAGGTTTATCGAGGCGTATGTAGAGGCTGGTTTTGTGGTGGAAGCACTCGATATGCGGGCACATGGGCAGTCTGAAGGCACCCACACGGCTCTGCCCGAGTACGTGGAAATATTGAAGGATTTTATCGCTAAAAATGGCCCATATCACACCATCGTCGGCTACTCCATCGGGGGCATGGCAGCCGGAATGGCCGTGAGCGAGTTGGGCGCGTTCATGCACCCTACCCATCAGTTTTTCATTGCCGCGCCTCCGTACATCCGCTATTTTTTCAGAGACATCATCGCCGATGTGGGGCTGAATGAACCCGTGTATCACAAGATGGCCGAAATGGTGGAGGAGCATTACTTCAAGCCGATTGACTATTTCGATCTTCGATCCAAAACGAATGAATTGGCCAATATCACCAAGCACTTCATCTATTGCGAAGACGATGAAACGATTCCGTTTGAAAAAGGCATGGAGCTATTCGAGGCGCACCCCGACAGCCACTTTGTGCAAGCCCGGGGGTTTGGTCACTACAAGGTGATCGCGCACGAAGAGATCATCAACTACGTGGTGACGCACTCAAAAGCGAAGGTGAAGGAGCCTTCCCTTGCCTGACGAATTCACAAAAATCACGAGGATATTGCCAAAGTCCCAGTCCCAGCTGGAAATGATGGCTTTGTGCTATTGAAAGCGCTGGGACGGAGAGGGATAGGACTCGCAATGATCGAAGGACGCAGAGTCCCTTGCAGGAGACTCTGCTAGGACTGAACCCGTGTATCACAAGATGGCCGAAATGGTGGAGGAGCATTACTTCAAGCCGATTGACTATTTCGATCTTCGATCCAAAACGAATGAATTGGCCAATATCACCAAGCACTTCATCTATTGCGAAGACGATGAAACGATTCCGTTTGAAAAAGGCATGGAGCTATTCGAGGCGCACCCCGACAGCCACTTTGTGCAAGCCCGGGGGTTTGGTCACTACAAGGTGATCGCGCACGAAGAGATCATCAACTACGTGGTGACGCACTCAAAAGCGAAGGTGAAGGAGCCTTCCCTTGCCTGACCCATCCACAAAAATCACGAGGATATTGCCATAATCGGCATCATCGAAAGAAGCGAATTTCTCCTCGCCCAGTAGCGCATTGGCCAAGCCGGGTATCGTATTGGAATGCCCGCTGATCAGCACCGTGCCACCCGCGTGTTTTCCCAGAAGTTCTGCCGCAAATGCCTTCGGATCGGTAGGAGCATATTCTAGGACAGGCAGCTTTCGGGTATTGGCGATGGGCAGCACGGTGCTTCTGGTTCGCTTGTAGGGCGTGGAATATACGGCCGTGATGGCCGTTCGCTCGAGGAGATCGGCCAATTTCATGGTGCGGGTGATTCCGGCTTCTGACAGATTGGGATCCTTTGGGTCATCTGTTGACTTTTCAGCATGGCGCACTAGGATGAACGTGGTGCCGTCTTGACTGTGGCAGGCCAGCGATACGATGAGCAGGGAAAGTAGCAAAAAGTTTTTCATGACATGAAGTAAAGCATTTCCTCAAGAAAGGCAAAGGTGGTTTTGATGGATGGAGACCCGTACATTTGTCAGCTATGACGTATCCTCTACTTGGCAAGAGACGGGGCAACCTCGTGCTTCAATTCCTCATCAGTTTTGGATTGGTCTTATTGGTGGCTTTGTCGTTCTATTTTTCAGTTGATCTGATAGGCTACAAGATTGTGGCGCTGGTGCTGCTCATGGTAGTGTCTTTGCTGGCTATGGTGTTTGATATTGTGCCTGTGCTGAGTGCGGCTGTGCTGAGTGCGGTGCTGTGGAATTACCTCTTCATTCCGCCGGTGCACAATTTCACCATTGATACGCCGGAAGATCTGCTGCTTTTTATGATGTATTTTGTGGTGGCGCTCGTCAATGCGGTGCTTACGTCAAAGATTCGAAAAGCAGAAGCCAAAGTGCGTGAACGTGACGAGCGGGCGGCCAGTATTCGCTTGTACAACACCCTGTTGAATTCGCTATCGCATGAATTGCGCACACCCATTTCCACGATCATCGGGGCGGTGGATACATTAAAAGAAAGCCCTTCGAAACTCACGGCAGAGCAGCGCACCGATTTGCTAACGGAAATAGATATTGCCGGCACACGACTCAATGGTCAGGTGGAAAATCTACTGAACATGAGTCGGTTGGAGTCAGGTTTTCTGCAACCAAAACTAGACTGGTGCGACATATCCGAAATGATCCATACGGTGATTGCAGCAAACAAGTCAGCGGCTCATGCACATACACTACTATTCAGCCCACCGGAAGATTTTCCCATATTCAAAATAGACCGTGGTTTGATTGAGCCGGCTCTTCAAAATCTGATTCAAAATGCCTTAATGTATACCCCTGCCGGCACCACTGTACGGATTGGATTGTCTCATTCAGCGCACACGTGTATTATTGAAATTTCGGATGATGGCCCGGGCTTTCCGCCTGAAAAATTGAGTCAAGTTTTTGACAAATTTTATCGGTTGCCCAATATGCCCACGGGAGGTACCGGTCTTGGGCTTTCCATAGTAAAGGGCTTTGTGGAGGCACACAAAGGGCATGTGCGACTGGAAAATGTGAAACCGCACGGAGCGAAGTTTACCCTTTTAATTCCGGCCGAATCGTCCCTACTAAAACCTACGGAAGATGAATAGACCGGAAATTCTAATTATAGATGATGAGCCGCAAATTCGCAGGTTGCTAAGGATTACGCTTGAGAGTCATGAGTATAAGGTGACAGAAGCGGGCACAGGTCAAGAAGGGATTACTTTGGCGGCCACACATGCTCCCGAGCTTATTTTGCTCGATATTGGCCTGCCGGATATCCACGGACAAGAAGTGTTGCATCAGCTGCGACAGTGGTACACCAAATCCATCATCATCCTGTCGGTGATTCAGGGAGAAGCCGAATTGGTACAAGCACTGGACAATGGCGCAACGGATTTCCTTACCAAGCCATTCCGAACAGGTGAGTTGTTGGCGCGCATACGAGCCTCTATTCGGCGACACCAGCAGACCGACGGAAACCCAATAGTACGAACGGGTAACCTGGAAATTGACTTTGCCGCACGCGTAGTAAAAAAGGATGGAGAGCTCGTCAGGCTTACTTCCACGGAATACAATCTGATGGCTTTATTTGCCCAAAATGAAGGCCGGGTGCTAACCCATCAATACATCCTCAAACATGTGTGGGGCACAGGCTATCAAACCGAGACACAATATCTGCGCGTGTTTGTGGCGCAATTGCGAAAAAAACTGGAAGACGACCCGCATCAACCGATTCATATCCTCACTGAAAGTGGTGTAGGGTATCGCTTTTGCTGATCTTTATAAAATCTTTATACACACGCCAAACCCTTTACTTTTCCCTTATGCCCTGCCATCTACTTTTGGGTGGTTATTCTGAATGTAATGGCGAAAAAGAACAAGGCCCAAGGCAATGAGCCTCCCTACGAAGTGGCACATCTGAAGTGGCCATTTATCTGGTTTCTGATATTCCTGATTGGGGTGTTGGCCTTCTTACATTTTTATCTCCAATGACCGTACGCGAGAAAAAATCGCTTTTGCGTTGGGCGCTAAAGATTCCTTTCTTTTTGAGTCTTTGGACAGTTTTTGCGGTCATTTATGATCTAGGCTTTCAGCAGGCTACCCACTATGAAATGTATCTGGAGTGGCTGTATGCCCTCACGCTCTCCGGCGCTATCGTAGTGACGGTTTACAGATATGTTTTTCATCAGGTTCCGGACAGGCGCAGCATTCGACTATTCGATGGCACGAGTATTTTCTTCTTTTTGATCATCATCACGCATCGGCTGGATGTCGGTCATCTTATTGGATTTTTGAGCTTTTTAGAACCCATTGAGTGGACGTATACTGCCGTCTTTTTAGCGTTTATTCGGGAATATTCTGCGCTGAACATTGATTTCAAACGGGCCGTGCTCAATCCCGCTCAATTGTTCATTTTGAGCTTTCTGGCCATTATTATTCTAGGAGCGCTGTTGCTTCTTTTGCCAAATGCCACGTACTCCGGCATTTCAGTAGTCAATGCCCTATTCACGTCCACGAGTGCCGTATGCGTGACAGGCCTTATCGTAGTAGATACCGGCAGTTATTACACCTTTTTTGGTCAATCCGTCATCGTGCTTTTGATTCAGTTAGGCGGATTGGGGATCATGACCTTTGCCAGTTATTTCAGTTTTTTCTTCAGAGGAGGTACTTCTTATGAGAACCAACTGATGCTGCGTGACATGACAAACTCCGAAAAACTGGGGGAAGTTTTTGACACATTGAAGAAGATCATTTTAATCACATTTTCGATTGAACTGGTAGGCGGCATGTTCATTTTTTACAGTTTGGATGAAGCCATGTTTTCATCACTTTTTGATCGCATCTATTTCTCTTTATTTCATTCTGTTTCTGCTTTTTGCAATGCCGGATTTTCCACTTTGCCAAATGGCCTTTACGAGATGGGATTTCGATTCAACTATCCCCTGCACCTAGCCATTTCGGGGTTGTTTATACTTGGAGGTTTGGGCTTTCCGATAGCCTTCAATGTGGCCAAATATGTCAAATATCAAATCAGAAAGCTGCTTACATGGAATGGAAGCAAGCAGCAATATCAGCCGTGGATTTTGAATTTGAGCAGCCGGATAGTGCTCATTACTTCCAGTATCCTGATAGTTGTCGGCACGCTCCTTTTCTTTTCATTTGAGTACAACAACACACTGGCAGAACATGGTCTGTTTGGCAAAATGGTGACGGCTTTCTTTGGTGCCACCACGCCTCGTACGGCCGGATTTAACACCGTGGATATGTCGGCCTTGCACTTCCACACCATCATGATCATTTTCTTACTCATGTGGATTGGCGCATCACCCGCATCCACGGGAGGTGGCATTAAGACGAGCACATTTGCTATAGCTACTCTCAATTTTTTAAGCTTGGCTAGAGGTAAAACCCGGATCGAAATCTTCAGACGTGAGATCGCTGATATATCCGTTCGACGAGCATTTGCACTCATTTCATTGTCTCTCGTGGTTATTGGAGGAGCCGTTTTTGGACTGTCCATCACCGATTCAGAGAAGGATTTGATTCACATTGCATTCGAATGCTTCTCCGCTTATAGCACGGTAGGGTTAAGTCTTGGTATCACCGGCTCCCTGAGCGAATGGGGAAAACTCATCATTGTTGCTGTCATGTTTATCGGCAGGGTGAGTATGCTCTCTATACTTATAGCCATCATGAAAAATGTAAAATTCAAGAATTACAAATACCCCACAGAAGAAATACTACTAAACTAATTGCATCATGAAATACATCATCTTCGGACTCGGAAACTTTGGCGCCTCGCTGGGCACCAAGCTTACAGAAAAGGGCAATGAAGTCATCGGGGTGGATAGTAATATGTCCAAGGTGGATGCCTACAAAGAGAAACTCTCTCATACCATCTGCATGGACACCACCGACCAATACACCATGTCCGGGTTGCCGCTGCAAGAAGCCGACGTGGTAATAGTGGCCATCGGCGAAACACAGGGTGCCAATATCATGACCACCGCCATACTGAAAACCATGAACGTGAAGCGCCTCATTAGCCGAGCCAACAGCCCCCTGCACGATACCATTCTCAGAGCCATGGGCGTAGACGAAATCGTACATCCGGAAGAAGAGACCTCCGAGCGATGGGCAAAAAAACTCTCCATAAAAGGAGTTCTTGATTCGTATGACTTAACCGATGATTTCGGAATTGTGGAAGTAGTGGTGCCTGAAAAATACGTGGGCAGAACACTTGAGGAAATTGGGTTTAGGCGCAATCACAATGTGGTGGTGCTCACGACCATCCGACCTACCGAAGAAAAGAGCTTGATTGGCAAAACAAGAATCGTGGAGAAAGTGCAGGGGGTGGCGTCCAGCGAGACGATCCTTCATGCCGGAGATTCCATGGTGCTCTATGGCAACAGCGCCGACATTCACCGCCTGTTGGAGGATGAGTAGTCTGCAAAACAATGGGGTGCAATGCGTACATTTACCCTCATGACACACGCTCTTACCTTCCTTTTTCAGCGCGATATCGATCGGGTGATTGATGAGCTGAACCAATATGCCCATGAAGCCGACATTTGGAAAATTGGCGGAGATATCAAGAACTCTGCGGGCAATTTGGCACTGCACCTTGCGGGTAACTTGCAGCATTTTATTGGTGCCGATTTGGGCAAAACAGGCTATGTGCGCGACCGAGAATTTGAGTTTGCCGGCAAAGATGTGAAGCGCGAAGAGTTGATAGTGCAACTGCAAAAAGCCAAGCAAGTGATCAAGGATGTATTGCCTAAACTTTCAGATGAAGTGCTCAAGGCGCCCTTCCCCGGCAAGATACCGATAGAGGCTACCACAGAGGGTTTCTTATTGCATCTCTACAATCACTTCGGTTATCATCACGGACAGATCAATTATCATAGGAGGTTGTTGGGAAGTTGACTTTTGACCAAGTGAACTGCGCTTAGTTTTTCCAGAAATTGAAATAGTTTTCATTCATATTCATCAATGAAGCGTGTTCACCTTGACACACAATATGGCACATGCATTGGGTCTTACGCAGACAAGCTATAGTAAGATTGAAAAGAATGCTGCCGAGCTAAGCTTGAACCGCCTCAGCCGGATATGCGAGATATTGGAAATACAACTCCCTGACTTACTCAATGAAAAGGGCTCCACCTTTTATAGTAGTGACAATAAAGGCACCAATAACCAGACACACGGCAGTATCATCATCAATAATTTTCCGCCTGAATTGATGCAGCGATTGGATGCACTCCTCGATAAATTATCCAATAAAACGTCTTGACTAAACTATTCCTATTTTGACTATTGTATTCCCACCATTTTTTGGCAACTTCTCGCAATTCTTCTCTTTTCGCACTGCCTTGGTTTGTTTCCGGGGTACGGGATGCCGAAAACGGAATAGAGTAGGTTTATTCATAACAAGACGGAAAAATATGGAAAATTTGAAAGAGCTTAAGAGGGAAGAGCTTGGCAATGTTAATGGAGGAAATATGTGGTGGTATTATTGGTTTTTGTCATCTAAGGCAAACGCTGAAGATCCATGTTACTGTGATGCTGCATGGAACAATGGCGTTTCAAGGTAAATTTTTGGGCACTTTTATAGTGCCCTTTTTTAATATATCTCTTTAGGATTAAATGATCAAAATAAGAAACATTTTTGGCGGCCTAGGTGTTCTGCTTTTAATAATAGTATCATTCAATGTAAATCGTATAAAATTTATACTGAAGGTAGATGATTTACTTGAGAGTATCAATCTGATTGAAGCTGAAGTTGAGTTTATTACTCTTGTAAATATTGGTGATGGTGATCGTGAGTACTTAGCTTCTGTGATTAATTCAATATCAGAGTGTAATCCAAAGGTACTTGCCATAGATGCATTCTTTTTGGTACCAAAGGAACCGCAGAAGGATATGCTTCTATCAAAGTCTATTGCCAAATCTCCGACTGTATTGGCAATTAAAGGACATGGGGATGGATACTATACTGAGTCCCTTCCCATTTTTAAAAATAATAGTATTGGGTCTGGAATAGCACAATCATTTCATCATTACGGCTTGAATTTAACTTTTAAGCCTATTCGAATAATGAATGACGTAAATAGGACTCATTTGCAGCACTTTTCTCTAGTAGTAGCACATCATTTTGACTCTGTTAAGACAAATAAATTCCGCAAGAAGGTGAAATTGGATCAAGAATACCTAATTGACTACAAAGCAACTATCAATAATTTCAAAATGTATGATTATGGTGAAACTACTTTCAATTGTGACGATATCCAAGGAAAAATTGTCTTGATGGGATACTTAGGTCCCACTAACGAGGACAAGTTCAAGACACCTTTAGGCTTAATTGGTTCAAAGGGAGACTATAATCCCGAGTTAGGTGATATGTACGGACCCGTTATAATAGCAAATCAAATACTGTCAGTTCTAGATAATGTAAAACTCAAGGAATATTAATGTGAGTATGAAAATATCTCAAGCGGTTATTGAATTAAGGACAGTTTTTAAATATTTAAAGGGTAATCAGGCTCATGGTCGGGCACATGATATCCTGCGTGCTTTGTCATTGGATGTAACAAATATATATTCGGCTTTTGGACTTTTTATGACCGATTATTGGCAGGATGCATCCAAAGTATCTACTACTTCTGACTTTTCGATACCAATTTTTAGGGATCAACATTTCCATCTAGAAATGGGTATATTTGGGCCGTTGGTTACTAGAGAAGAAGGCTACTCTTATGCAATGATGCATGATCATGGAGATTCAATACTCAGTACAATTAATGCCTTTGGATCAGGCTATACTACACTTATATTTAATCAAAATCGTACCAACAGTAATTCGAATATTTATCCATTGATTTATAAAAGACACGAATTGGGAAATATTGAATTCATTAATAATTACACCCCTCATGTCGTATTTTATCCTCCAGATTTAACAATTACTTATGCTCTTTGGAGTTCGCCATCGGAGAGAACAATGTACGGACGACTAAGAAATTTAATTGCGAGTAATGTAAGAGAGCGGGAAATTGAAAGGAAATTCGGAATCGCTAATCCCACTTATGTACTTCAGAAACACTTCTATCCAGAAAATGGTCGAATTCAGTACCAGCCTTATGAGATTAGGGGAGATATTGGGGTTAATTTTGTTCAAAATTTTCTTTACAAGCTACAGCAAATATCATTTCCAGATAAGCAATTGGTAATTGATAGTCTTGATACTAAGTGTTTATCTACATTGGAGAATGAGTATATTGCAAAGTATCTGTCTGATTCACAAGTTTCTATGAATCACGATGGCGATGATATGATCAAGAGTAGAAGGAATTGCCATATATCAGAATATCATAAATGCTTCCCCAATTTTGATTTCACACTTGAATAGAGTTACTTTTTTCAAGCGTCCCTTGAATTTTTCATTTCATTACTTAACTGTAATCCAGGGCAGATTTCTTTGTATGAAATTCTTCAAAGGTTAGTGCCTTGTATTATTGATTACATCTTAATCCAATACCTCGTTCCCTTCAATTCCCCTGTTTTTACTAGTGCTCCCATTGCTCCCAATTGCTGCAAGTCGCGCGTGGCAGTGGAACTGGTGGTACCCGTAATACGCATGTACTTTTCGGCGCTTAGCCCACCCTTGAATCCATCCACTCCTTCACGAAACATGCGCTCCACTACCTTGGTTTGTCTTGGATTCAATCTGTTGGCAAAGGCGTGGTAAAATTGCGTTTTCCCAATCAGGAAGTCAACCATTCGTTGGGTATGGTCTTGCGCTTGCAGCACCATTTCGCAGAAATATACCAGCCAATCGGTAACCTCAAGTGACGTGGTGTTCTCCTGCAAGGCGGCATAATACTTCTTTCGTTCGCGCTCAATGGTGTAGGATATGGCGATGAGCGTGGGTCTACCCAAGTGCTGAGACAATGCCTTCTCTGAAATCACTCGTCCGATTCGCCCATTGCCGTCTTCAAACGGATGGATACTTTCAAAATACAGGTGGGCAATTCCCGCGCGGGTAAGTGCGCCAAGTGTACCACCGGTATTGAACCATTCAATAAATGACGTCATTTCCTTTTGGACCATTGCCGATGGAGGCGCTTCAAAATGGATAGTGGGTCGGTGGAGCGGACCGGACACCACCTGCATGGGGTCGTTGTGTGATCGATAAGCACCTATCTGCTGCAAATCTTTTCTGCCCTTTGTGAGCATCTTGTGCCAAGCAAATAGTTGCGCATGATCGAGTGCATTATGATAGGTAGTGTACAAATCCACCATCATTTCGGAGATGCCCTCCTCTGCGGGCGTTATTTTTTGAGGGTCAGCCTGAAGACCAAATTGCCTCCGGATGGAAGATTGCAAGGAATGCCTGTTCAGAAGTTCGCCTTCTATTTCTGATGTTTTGAGTGCTTCATCACTGATGAGCTCGATTTTTAGCAGTTCACTGTCCGCATCTTTCACATGCTTCAAGCTGCCCAACAGCACCCCCGCCTTGTGAAGGAACTGCTTTTCATAGTCAGCCAATCGGCTAGCGTCATAGCTCAATTTGGGCCAATCTCTATGTTTCCAATTAGAAAGCATGGGCTATATATCGCGCATTTATAGCCCAATTTATAGTATTTAAATGAGCTATAAAAGTCCCATTTATAGCCCAAAGCCAAATTTGAAATGAACGGAACTTACAATCGACTGACTTCCTGAGGGGTCAAATGGCGCCAATCGCCACGGGTGAGATTCTTCTTGGTCAGATTGCCGAACATCACACGATCGAGCTTTTCTACCTGATAGCCTAGGTGCTCAAAGATGCGGCGGATGATGCGGTTGCGACCACTATGTATTTCAACACCGAGGGTCAGATTATCAGGTGTCAAAATCGCTAAATCGTCAGCCTTTATGGGTCCGTCTTCCAGTTGGATACCCGACAGTATTTCGTCAAAATGCGCCTGTGTAATGGGCTTATCTAGTTCTACCTGATAGATTTTCTTGATGTTGTACGATGGATGCGTGAGCCGCTTAGCCAAGTCGCCATCATTGGTAAACAGCAGCAATCCGGTCGTATTTCGATCCAATCGGCCGACAGGATAAATTCGTTCCTCACAGGCTTTTTCCACCAAACTCATTACCGTCTTTCGGTCACGGTCGTCCTTCATGGTAGTGATGAACCCTTTAGGTTTGTTCAGCAGTACATATTGCAGTTTTTCTGACTTCAAGATTTTTCCTTCATAACGCACCACATCTTTTGGCGTCACTTTGAAGCCCATCTCGGTTACCACGATTTTATTCACAGTCACCTTACCTGCCTTTATTAGTTCATCTGCTTCCCGACGCGAGCAAATGCCCGAGTTAGAGATAAATCGATTAAGCCGAACATCGATCGATTTCTCCGTTTCTTCCCAATCTTTTTTGTAGCCGCGCGGAGGCTTTGCTACATATTCTTTTTTAGGATAAGGCGCTTTCTCTGACTTCCCTTTATAACCACCACTTGAGTAGTCACTTTTCCCATGAGGTTTGTCAAAACTCTTCTTGTCTGAGTAGTCCTTTTTGCTTGTTGGCTTGCTGAATTTACCTCGCGAGTCTGAACCGGGGTAATCCGATTTTCCTCTTGGTGGTTTGCTAAAATCTTTCTTATCAGAAAAATCTCGTTTGCCTGCGGGTTTGCCGTATTTCCCTTTGTCATCCGATCGCGAATATTCTCGCTTTCCGCCCATCGGCTTATCAAAATCTCGTTTGTCGGTATAATCTCGCTTCCCTGTGGGCTTGCTGAATTTCCCTCGTGAATCCGAACTTGAATAGTCAGATTTGTCTCTGGTCGGTTTGTCAAAACTCTTCTTATCAGAGTAGTCTCGATTAGCCGTGGGCTTGTTGAATTTACCCCGAGTTTCGCCCCCTTTGCCGCGATAATCGGCGCTTGAGAAGTCATTTTTCTCACCGCTTGGTCGATCGAATTTTGGCTTATCAGAATAGTCGCGGCTTCCGGTAGGTTTGTCAAACTTACCTCTGCTTCCGGCTGATTTTCCGTAGGGTTTTTTATCGAACCCAGGTTTGCCATACGGCTTCTTCCCGTCTCCTTTTTTATATGAATCGCCTCGAGATGATTCGCGTTCAGGTTTTTTGAAATCTTTGCCGCCGGACGATCTGCCGGCCGTGGGTTTTTTGGAAAAATTGGGTTTGTCGGAATCCGACCGCTTGCTTTCTCCTGTTGGCCGTCTTGGGCGCTTATTCATTTTCTTGTCCGATGGTGTTTTCTTCCGTTTGGAAGTCTTTTGGCGTAGGTAGTTCCTTCAGGTCGTTTATACCGAAATAGTCCATAAACTTATGGCTCGTTCCGTATAGAATCGGCCGGCCTACACCCTCCGATTTCCCCTGTATTTCTATGAGTTCTTTCTCGAGCAATTTTTGCACAGCATAGTCGCAGTTTACACCCCGTATCTGCTCCACCTCACTCTTGGTCACCGGCTGTTTGTAAGCGACGATGGCCAATGTTTCCAACGCAGAGTTCGATAATCTTCTCTTCGATTGCTGTTTCAGCAGAATGCCGATGCTTGCCTGATAGGCAGGTTTAGTCAAAAACTGATAGCCACCGCCACTCTTCACCAGTTCAAATGAATGATTATCTGCCGCATAACGCAATTTCAATTCAGATAAGCCATTTGCAATGTGGTCTTCGGGCACATCGGCATCAAACATTTCCCTCAGACAGTCGTGGATTTCACCTTCTGTAATGGGTTTCGGCGAGCAAAATACCAGTGCTTCAATATGGTTGACTAGGTAGTCCAAATCTTATCGCTGGCTCAGTTTTGCTTCTATCGAATGCTGTGTATGAGGCACTGCCTTTAGTCGTTCTTTGCTAATCAACTTGCCGGTATCCACACAAATGCCATAAGTTCCGTTTTTGATACGAATAAGGGCATTTTCGAGGTTTCCGATGAACTTCAACTGGCGGGCAGCCAACTGATTAAGTTGTTCTTTTTCTGCTGTATCTGCCCCGTCTTCTAGGGTCTTCACTGTTCCGTAGGAAGAGTCGGTGCTTTCGTCATTGTTGTGGGTCAGCGCTTCTTTCAGCACGTTCAATTCTGCCTTGGCCTTGTTGAGTTTCCCCAAAATCAAGTCCTCAAATTCTTTCAGTTCTTCCTCCGAATACTTAGTCTTCTCTGCCATGGTGATTAATTTTTCGCTAGCTTCAAAAAATGATTGCAAAGCTACAAATATTTATATCATGCTGGAAAAAGAATCCGTAAAGCTGCTGAGTAAGTCTCTTGCCTCTATGGAAGCCGGGTTTGACCTCCCACATTCGGCGCAATCGATTGAGTATGCACGCATGGCTGAGGTTTTAGAGGAGGTGGCCAAACGAATGCAAAACAACTACCCGTACTTCCATCCTTTGTTTGCCGGGCAGATGATCAAGCCCCCTCACCCGATTGCGCGCACGGCCTACCAACTAGCCATGTGGATCAATCCTAACAATCACGCACTTGATGGTGGACGCGAGAGTTCCAAGATGGAAAAGGAAGTGGTGGCCGATTTGGCCCGCATGTTTGGTTTTGGTCAGCATCTGGGTCATCTCACAGGCGGGGGCACTATGGCCAACATGGAAGCGCTTTGGGTGGCGAGTCAGGTGAGGAGAGGAAAAATAGTCGCCTCCGATCAGGCGCACTATACCCACCAGCGCATGTGCGAAGTGCTGAAGATTCCCTTTGAAAAGGTGAAGGGCGACAGAGCTGGACGCATGGATGCCAGGGCATTGGAGCAAATGCTTAAAACGGGTGATGTGGGTACTGTGGTCATCACGATGGGTACTACCGGATTGGGCATGGTGGATCCTTTGGATGAAATCTTGGCGCTGCGCCGGAAATATGATTTTCGCATCCATGCAGATGCTGCGTATGGCGGCTATTTTCGTTTGGCAAAAAATCTGGATCCGCATACACAAGAAAAATATGAGTTGCTTCGCAACGTAGACAGCATCGTCATTGATCCTCACAAGCACGGATTGCAGCCGTATGGATGTGGTTGTGTACTTTTCAATGATCCCAGCGTGGCTACACTCTACCTGCATGATTCGCCATACACGTACTACACGTCAGACGAATTGCATTTGGGGGAAATCAGTTTGGAATGCTCGCGAGCAGGCGCTTCGGCCGTTGCACTGTGGGCTACTCATCAGCTACTTCCACCTGTCGAGGAGGGAGCTTTTGCCAAGGATTTGGAAAAATGCCGTGAGGCGGCCTTGAAGCTATCAGCAAAGATTGTTTCGAGTGATCGCTTTCAATTGGTTGGCAAACCCGAATTGGACATTGTGGTTTGGGCGGTAAACGGCGCAAGCACTTCAGAAATGTCAGAAAAAGCCGATGCGTTGTTTGATGCAGCCGCGAAGAAAAACCTGCATTTGTCCAAACTCAAAGTGGCCGTGGACAAACTAGACCTGACTGAGGTGGAAATCAATTCCGAATATGTAACGTGTTTGCGGAGTTGCCTACTGAAACCCGAGCATGTCGATTGGGTGGAGGAAATTTGGGAGATACTCAGTGAATGTTAACCATGCTTATTTGCCAATGCGTGGAAGATTTGCAAGGTTATTTTGAACAGACAAAAACGCTCAAATTTAGTATGCATGCATACTATTTTCCGTCCCTTTTCCTATCTTAGGCACCCGAAAGGCGGTGAGGCGTGTGGGCATAAAAAAACCCTGACGCTACGGTCAGGGTCTTGGGCTTGTGGTGCTGAGTGGACTCGAACCACCGACTCACGGATTTTCAGTCCGATGCTCTACCACCTGAGCTACAGCACCAAAAAGCGGTGGCAAAAGTAGAAGAATTATCGAGACGTGGCAAAATATTTAATAAATTAAGCTCCTGAACCTGACCCAATGGCCTATTTACCCCAACTTATCTTCGTCCTGATACTGGGATTCTTCGGTTTTCTCATCGCTAAGCGGGTTTCGCGCATCCGAAAAAATATTCTCAGTGGTCGCCCGGAAACCATCAATGACCACAAACCACAGCGCTTGCGCAACATGCTTTTGGTGGCTTTTGGCCAAAAGAAAATGTTCAAGCGACCCGTTCCGGCATTTCTCCACCTGCTCATTTATGTGGGCTTTGTGCTGATCAATCTCGAAGTACTAGAAATCATCATCGATGGATTGGCCGGTACACATCGGGTGTTTGCGCCACTGTTGGGTGGTTTTTATGGTGTACTCATCGGTTTCTTCGAGTTACTGGCTGTGGGTGTGCTCGTGGCATGTGTGGCCTTCCTCATTCGCCGAAACGTGATGAAAGTGCCTCGCTTCCACAAACCCGAAATGAAAGGCTGGCCCGCCATGGATGGCAATTTGATCCTCGTCATAGAGATCGCGCTGATGATGGCCATTTTGAAAATGAATGCCGCCGATACCGTGCTTCAAATGCGCGGTGTGGCGCACTATCCGGACAATGGTCCTTATCTCATTAGCCAGTTATTGGTGCCCATTTTTGAGGGTTTTTCTGATGGCTTTTTAATCTTCGTGGAGCGTGCGGCTTGGTGGTTTCACATTGTGGGCATTTTCGCTTTTGCGCTATATGTCACCTACTCCAAGCACTTGCATATTTTCTTGGCATTCCCCAATACGTACTACGGCCGTGTGACTCCTCAAGGGCAGCTGAAGAATATGCCCGAAATCACCAACGAAGTGAAAATCATGCTTGGCCTGCCCATCGAAGGCGAAGCTGCACCACCACCCGAAGGAATGAAATTTGGCGCCAAGGATGCCAAAGATCTTAGTTGGAAAAACCTGATGGACGCTTACGCATGCACAGAGTGTGGCCGATGTACGTCTGAATGCCCGGCGAATTTGACCGGCAAAAAGTTATCCCCGCGCAAGATCATGATGGACACCCGCGATCGATTGGAAGATGTGGGAAATGGACTGAATGCCGATAAGACATTGCTTGGCGATTATATTTCCAAGGAAGAAATAAATGCGTGTACCAATTGCAACGCATGTGTGGAGGCTTGCCCAGTCATGATCAATCCTTTGGATATCATCATGCAACTACGTCGCTATGTGGCCATGGAAGAATCGGCTGCACCACCAGCTTGGAATGCCATGTTTCAAAATGTAGAGACCAACTTTGCCCCTTGGAAATTTGCCCCAACGGATCGGTTCAATTGGGCGAGCGAAATGAAATCAGAACAACAGAAATGACAGAACTAAACATACCTACCGTAGCAGATTTAGCCGCCAAGGGCGAGCAACCCGATGTGTTGTTTTGGGTTGGCTGTGCCGGCTCATTTGATGAGCGCTACAAGAGTGTTACCAAAGCGTTTGTCAAAATCCTGAATAAAGTAGGGACAAAGTTTGCCGTCTTGGGGCCGGAAGAAACATGCACTGGAGATCCTGCCCGAAGAGCCGGAAACGAGTTCCTTTTTCAAATGCAGGCCATGGCCAACATCCAAATACTAAATGGATATGAGATAAAGAAAATAGTGACGGCTTGTCCGCATTGCTTCAACACGTTGAAAAATGAATATGCGGAGTTAGGCGGCCATTATGATGTGATTCATCACTCCACATTTTTGCAGCAGCTCATCAATGAAGGAAAAGTGACGCTGAAAGGCGGAGGCGAATTTAAAGGCCGAAAAATCACGTACCATGACTCTTGTTTCTTGGGTCGGGCGAATAATGTGTATGAAGCACCACGTCAGGTCTTGGAAGCATTGGATGCCGAATTGGTGGAAATGAAGCGCTGCAAAACCAAAGGGCTTTGCTGTGGTGCCGGTGGCGGACAGATGTTCAAAGATGCCGAGCCGGGTAGCAAGGAGATCAACATTGAGCGCACGGAGGAGGCATTAGCCACAGGTGCAGATACCATCGCGGTGGCGTGTCCATTCTGCATGACCATGATGTCTGACGGGGTGAAAAACAAAGAAAAAGAGGCCACTGTGAAAGTGCGCGACTTGGCCGAACTTATTGCGGAATCAGAAGGGTTATAAAGACATGGTAGCAACAGAATTTGGATTGGAAACTCTGTCGGATGCATCTCGCATTTGGATTTATCAGGCAAACAGAGCCCTCGCAGTTGAGGAATGCATGATTACAGAAGCAGAAGCTGCGCGCTTTGTTGCGAGCTGGAATGCGCATGGCCATCAACTGAAGGCCGGTTTTGAACTAGCCCATCAACAATTTTTGATATTGGCTGTGGATGAATCTTTTCATGCTCCCAGCGGATGTAGCATCGATACATCAGTGGCGCTCGTAAAGAACCTCAATGCACAGTTTGGAGTGGATTTCCTCGACCGCAAGAAGGTGGCTGTTTGGGAGAATGATTCAGTTGTCATGTACGAATTGGCTGAATTCAAAGAGGCAGTTACGGTAGGAAAAATCACTAAAGATTCACTCGTTTTCAACAATCTTATTCAGCATTTGGGTGAGTGGAGAAACAATTGGAAGATTGCGGCCGGAGATTCTTGGCTTAAGCGGTATTTCGGCTAGGGCAACTACCTACTCAATTGTTGTAGGCCTATCACTAATCCTGTTTTTTCGTTTTACTTTGTTGTTATGAAGGGATACTGGTTTCTGGTCGTCGTACTGCTGGTGGCATGTTCAGCGGAAAAGTCACTAAGCCGTGGAGAGTATGAAGTTTTTATTGCCAAGACCAACAAGGATCCAAAGGCAAATACCCCCGAAACCAATTTTCAATTGGCTGAAGCCTATCGCCTATCTAATCGCATCCAAGAATCAACTCCGTATTACGCAGAAGCCATCAAAGGAGGCATCAATGAAGAATCTGCCAATGTGTATTACGCCCGTTCGCTGCGTGTAAATCAGCAATACGAGCAAGCGAAGACAGTACTCAGCACCTACGTGCTTAAGGGTCGCGATGAAACTTTGCTAAAATTGGCTGAGGGTGAGTTGAAGGCACTTAACCGCATGAGTGAAATCAAGGATATGACCAGTTATTTCCGTGTAAAGAACCTCACCGAAATCAATACCCCGGATGCAGAGTACTCGCCGGTTTTCAATAACAATTACTTGTATTTTACGAGCAATCGGGAGGCAAGCAAGATTTATCGAGCCACGGGAACCGGATTTACTGACTTGTATCGCATAGGGTCTCGAGGAGCCAACGTGAACTTGCAGACGCTTCGCGCCATGCCACCCATCATCAATGACCCAAACGTAAACGAAGGTTCTATTGCGATTTCACCCGATGGCACGTTCATCATCTTTGCCAAAGGGAATACGGGCAAGGCGTCCGGCAATAACAACGTGAACCTCTTTTTCTCGCGCTTCCGAAACGGAGACTGGACAGATCCACGTCCGCTAAGTGTGAACGATAGTGACGCTTGGAATTCCACCCCCGCACTTAGTCCGGATGGACTCACGCTCTATTGGTCGTCAAACAGAGCGGGTGGATATGGTGGCGATGACCTGTATGCGGCTAATTTGGACAGACGTGGACGCTGGGTGGACGTGCGTAACCTTGGCCCTGAAATAAATACCCCGGGCAATGAAAATTTTCCATTTATTTCGGAAGACGGCAAGCTCTATTTTTCGTCAGATGGCCATCCCGGATTTGGTAAGTTGGACATCTTCATGGCCACTCGTACGGGTGGTCGCACGGAGATTGAGAACCTGGGAAGCCCGATGAATTCGGAGGGCGATGATTTTGGCATCTTCCAGTTTGACCTCACGAAAGGATTCTTTTCTTCAAATAGAAAAGGTGGAGTGGGTGACGATGACATCTACACGTTTGTAAATGATGATCCGGATTTGAAGGTGGTCAATTACTTTCTCACGGGCATTACGCTCACCAAAGACGATGGTGGAAATGACATCATTTTGCCGCACACCAAAGTGCGCTTGGTGGATGAAAAAGATCGAGTGGTTGGCGAATCCTTCACGGGAGAAGATGGTAAATTTTCGTTCCGCGTGTATCCCGAAGAAAACTACAATGTGATAGGAGAAAAGACCGACTATTTCACGACCAGAAAAATATTCTCGACGATTGGTAAAAGCGTGGACAAATCCACCCTCACGGAGTTCATCACTAATGTGAATTTCGAAACGAACATCTTCATGGATCGCATTGTGATTGAGAAATCCATTGTGCTGAATAACATATACTATGACTTGGACAAGGCCGACATCCGTGAAGATGCCAAACCTGTGCTGGACAGCTTGGTCTTGATCATGAATGACAATCCGGAGATTTTTATTGAGCTTGGCTCACACACAGATGCCCGAGCAGATGACGCCTATAACCTTGATCTGTCACGCCGCAGAGCCATTTCGGCAGTGAAATACATCATTTCTAAAGGCATTGATGATGCACGGATTTCTGCTAGAGGCTATGGCGAATCGCGCTTGATTGTGACCAATGCCAAGACTGAGGAAGAACACCAGCGCAACCGACGCACCGAATTCAAAGTGCTACAGTATAATCCTAAAAACCGCGAAGATGACATTCCGGTAGCAGAAGAAGTAGACGAGTACGATCGGTTCTTTATTGATGACGGGTCAGGCAACTAATAGGGGATTCCTTTTCTTTGCACCATGAGCGATCGCTATGCACGTAGGGGTGTTTCTTCCGGCAAAGAGGAAGTGCACGCCGCAATCAAAAACCTCGACAAGGGACTTTTCCCCCAAGCCTTCTGCAAAATAGTGCCCGACACGCTCGGCGGTGATACGGACTATTGCACCATCATGCATGCCGATGGAGCCGGCACCAAGTCGTCGTTGGCCTATATCTATTGGAAAGAAACCGGCGACCTATCTGTGTGGCGAGGCATAGCGCAAGACGCCATTATCATGAACATCGATGACTTGCTGTGTGTAGGTTGCACGGACAATATTCTCCTATCATCTACCATCGGGCGCAACAAGAACTTGATTCCGGGGGAGGTGATATCGGCCATTATCAATGGCACAGAGGAGGTGCTGCAAATGCTGCGCGATCATGGCATTTCCATATATTCTACCGGAGGTGAGACGGCCGATGTAGGCGACCTGGTGCGCACGATCATTGTGGACAGCACAGTGACGGCACGCATGCGCCGAGCGGATGTCATTTCCAATGACGGCATTCGCCCAGGCGATGTGATCGTGGGATTGGCTTCCTTTGGTCAGGCGACTTATGAGCAGCAGTACAACGGCGGCATGGGCAGCAATGGCCTCACCTCTGCACGCCATGATGTGTTTGACAAAATTTATCGCACCAAATACCCCGAATCTTATGACCCTGCCATTGACACATCGGTCATTTATTCCGGTTCCAAAAACCTGACTGACGCAGTGCCAGGCTCACCGCTAGATGCCGGCAAGTTGGTGCTGTCGCCCACGCGCACGTATGCCCCGATCATCAAGGAAATTTTGAAGAATAACCGAGCAGCCGTGCATGGCATGGTGCATTGCAGCGGCGGTGCGCAGACCAAAGTGCTGCACTTCATCGAAGGATTGCGCGTGATCAAAGACAATTTGTTTGCCCCACCACCCCTGTTTCAGTTGATCCAAGCTGAAAGCGGCACTGACTGGAAAGAAATGTATCGTGTGTTCAACATGGGTCATCGCATGGAAATCTATGTGAGCAAAGAGGAGGCCGATGAAATCATTGAAATCAGCAAATCATTTAATGTAGATGCCCAAGTGGTAGGACGAGTGGAGGCCGCTGAGAAGAAGGAGGTGGTGATTAGGTCAGGCTTTGGAGATTTCGTGTATCATTGAGTTTTTAGGTCATTTTCCAATTTGTATTCACTTACCAAATGCGCAACATACCCCGGCAACTGTGTACCTAAATAATACGGCAAATTCATTAGGATGTACGGTGTGCCCTTAGGCGTTTTTGCATGCTGCACAGAAAATTCCCCACCAAAAATGCGCATGGCATACGGGTGATCCGATTCATCAACAAATTGATGGAGCGATTTCAAACTACCCGAACTGCCCGATTTCACTTCAATCGGAATTACCATCCGGTAATGTGTGTACACCAGATCCACCTCCGCCGATGATTGCTTTTTGTCACGCGCCCAAAAATGAGGTTTGGTGCTGTTCATATTGTTGATCGACATCAACTCCTGCGTGATCAGATGCGGTACCAACGCACCTTTCAATTCATTGCTCAGATCATTCAGCGCCAAGAGATTTGGCTGGATACCCAACGTGTGATTAACCAATCCTGTATCTAAAAATTGCATCCTAGGGGCTTTGCGAATGTCCGGTTTGACGGGTGCCTGCAGATCGGTGGTTGGGTAGATAAGCCGTATGATTTTGGCGTCATCCAAGTTTCGAAAGGCTTCTCCTACTTCGCGTGATCGGTACGTCGAGTTTCCGAAGTTTTGAAATTTGATCCGTTGATCGAGATACAGATGTGCCGTAGAAATGATGTGTTTGATGACTTTTCGTTCCGTCTCATTGGTAGCATATTTTTCCACATCATTTTGATAGGTAGCCCAGATGCTTTCATATATGCGCGGCAATGACAGCATCGTTTTGTCAGACGTGTAGGTTTGCACCACTTCGGGCATGCCACCAATGATGGCGTAGGTATGGAAAAGTTGCAGTAGTGTCTTGTGTGCAAATGGCCTGATAGGCACATGAGTCAGTTCCTGCACAGCTGCCTTATGACCAATTGCTTGTAGAAATTCAAGAAAGTTGAACGGATGTAAGTAGAGGTATTCTATTCGCCCGACCGGGAAATTTTTGATTTTGCGAATGGCAAATTCCAACAACGAACCGGCCGCAATGACGTGAAGCTCAGGAACATCTTCATAGAAATACCTAAGCATTCCTATGGCATCAGGCGATTCTTGTATTTCATCGATAAACAAAAGGGTGTTATTCACCTCTGCCGGAGGAATGTTCCTAGAAAGCAGGAGTGCCTGAATAAGGGTTTTGGCATTATTAAATTGATCGAAATAGCTTTTATCGTTTTCCTTTTCAAGATTGAGCAAAATGCTGTGCTTGTAGGTTTTGGCCAATTGCTTTACCAGCGTAGTTTTCCCCACTTGCCTTGCGCCTCGCAGCACAATGGGCTTGCGGTTTGCACGGCTTTTCCAGTCAATCAAATAGGGCCATATCGTCCGTTCAAAATTCAATTGTATGCTCTCATTTGTAACAAAGTCAGGGCAATTATATCACAAATTTGTAACAAAGTCATGGCAGATTTTTCAATTTCTTGTAACAAAGTCAGGGCAGTTTCAATAAAAAGCATCCTCAAAATGCTCCAGACGGCCTTGTGCATCTACGGTGATGATGTCGAATCGGATGCCCTTGTGCCAGTTGATCGCGAGGATGTATTCGTCGGCTGCTTCTAGGATTTTTCTTTCTTGGTTTTTGGTCACGAATGTCTCGGGTTCGCCGTAAGCGGTATGTGTGCGCAATTTTACCTCCACAAAAACAAGCAACCGATTGTCTAGAATGGCGATAATATCTACCTCCGATCGGCCATGACGATAATTCTGCTCTATTATTTCAAAGCCCAATTTTTCCAAGTGCGAAATGGCTAGGGATTCGCCGGCAAAACCTTTCTCTTTGCTCATCAATCAAATATATTTTAATCCACACTTTTTACTTGCAACAGTGTTTGCCTTTTAAATTTGACGTACGTTTAACCCTGGATGAAGCCACTTTTCCCCAATATAGAAGCATACATCAAGAAGTTGCCCAAGACACACCCCGTGCCTGCTAAGCGTCAGCTTATTCTCAAAGCAATTGCTGAATTCATTTATAAAAAACAGCAGAAGGATGAGTTGGCCGAGCTGGTTTTTATCTGTACGCACAACAGCCGCAGGAGCCATTTAGCGCAGATTTGGGCTACCATCGCCATTCATTATCACGGGCTCGAAAATGTGATTTGCTTCTCCGGCGGCACAGAAGCGACGGCATTTCATCCCAACGCCATCACGGCTCTTGAGCGCGCCGGCTGCATGGTAGATAAAACCGGGGGTAAGAATCCGGTCTATTTGGTCAAGTTTGCTGATTCGCACAAGGGCATCCAAGCATTTTCTAAAAAGTATAACGACAAGTACAATCCCAATAAGGGCTTTTGCGCCGTAATGACGTGCGCCGAAGCAGATGATGCTTGCCCTGTGGTGCTAGGTATGGAAAAGCGCATTTCGCTCACATATGAAGACCCAAAAAAGGCCGACGGCCAAGTGAATGAAGGACAAGTCTATGACGATAGGTGTGCGCAGATTGCTATGGAGATGTTTTTCATGGTAGGACAGGTAAGTACGTTTACGTTCCGTTAAACCCCCCATTTTTCCGCTGTTATCACTTCATTTTGAGAATACTCGCCAAGGTATATTTTTGCACTTGCAAAAACTAGAACGCGATGAGTATGGAAACGGACGTGCAGATCAATCCTGAAAAAGTAAGAGAGCATCAGCAGAAGATTCAGCAGGTAAAGGCTGAAGTGGCCAAGGTGGTGGTCGGACAAACGCATATGATTGACCGGCTGCTGATCGGTTTGTTTACCCAAGGGCACATTTTGCTAGAAGGCGTGCCGGGCATTGCTAAAACACTTACCGTGAATACGCTGGCCGATGTGCTGCATTTGGATTTTCAACGAATCCAATTTACCCCTGACCTGTTGCCTTCTGATCTGGTGGGTACCATGATCTACAACCCGAAGAATGCCGAGTTTGAAGTAAAGAAAGGCCCCATTTTCGCCAATATGATCCTCGCCGATGAGGTGAACCGATCACCGGCCAAAGTGCAGTCGGCGCTATTGGAGGCGATGCAGGAAAAGACCGTTTCTATTGGTGAAACCACCTTCGAGTTGGACAGACCATTTTTGGTAATGGCCACACAAAACCCTGTGGATCAAGAGGGTACGTATCCTCTGCCGGAGGCGCAGATGGACCGATTCATGCTGAAGGTGTTTGTACAATACCCATCCAAGGACGAAGAGCTAGAGGTAATGCGCCGCATGGCCAATTTGTCTTTTGACCCAAACGTGCAAACCATTCTCACGAAGGAAGACATTTTTGCCATTCGCAATGAAATCAACCAAGTAAAAGTCTCTGAGGCCATAGAAAAATACATCATCGAGCTTGTGTATGCTACACGCAATCCGAAAGATTACAAAATGGAACAAGAGGCGCAATACATCCAGTTTGGTGCCTCCCCTCGAGCATCTATCAATCTCAACCGCGCGGCTAGAGCCGTGGCATTCTTCGATGGCCGTGACTTTGTGCTGCCGGAGGATATTAAAGAGATAGCCGATGACGTGCTTAATCACCGAATTCTGCTCAATTATGAAGCAGAGGCGGATAACGTAAGCACGCATGACATTATCAAATCCTTGCTCTCAAAAGTCCAAATCGGGCGGTAGTTAACCTTGGGTTAACAGTTATAACACAGCCTTTACACTAGGCGGCCATCATTAATGATTTGATAACCCCCGTCAGGGAGCTAGTTAACATGCGCATTCAAACTTTGCGACATGAAAACATTGAATCAAATCATGAAAAAAATCTCATTACTAGCGATGGTATTTGCGGCTGTCGTCCTATTCACCTCATGCGGCGAAGATGGTCCGAGCGGTCCTGAAAATACTGAAAATGTCGTGACGACTAACATCTCTTCTGATGTGACTTGGACAAGCGATAAAGTTTGGATTTTAGGCGGACGAATTACAGTGCTTGACGGTGCTACTTTGACCATAGAGCCCGGCACTGTGATCAAAGGACAGGCCGGTACAGGTGCTAATTCTACTGCACTATTGATTGCCAGAGGCGGAAAACTTAACGCCGAAGGAACAGCAGAACTACCCATCATTTTCACATCTGTGGCTGATGAAATCACACCGGAGGATGTGGCTGCAGGAAACTTTGCGAGTCCTAACTTGGATCCAACAGTGAACGGACTGTGGGGCGGTGTAATCGTATTGGGAAGGGCGCGAATTTCTGCCTCAAACGATTCTGGTCAGTTGTCAGAAGTACAAATCGAGGGTATTCCTACCAGTGACTCCAACGGACTTTATGGAGGCACGGATGACGCTGACGATTCTGGTATACTCAAGTACATCTCTATTCGTCATGGCGGTACGCTCATCGGGTCTGGAAACGAAATCAATGGTCTTACACTAGGTGGCGTAGGTTCAGGAACTACCATCGACCACATAGAAGTAGTAGCCAATCAAGACGATGGAATCGAGTGGTTTGGTGGTACAGTAGACGTAACAAACGTCGTGGTGTGGAATGCAGGAGACGATGCGATTGATACAGATCAGTCTTGGGCCGGCACACTTACAAACTATATCGTAGTAACGCCGCTTGGCCACTGCTTTGAATTGGACGGACCCGAGGGTTCTTACGGAACGTCTCTTCAGCACACCCTCTCTAATGGAACGGTGGTGGCATCTAGCGAAGATCGTGTATCTGCTGATCTGATCAATACGGACTCTAACTCAGGTGTTGTTATTGAAAATTTATTCATAACAGGTATTGCCACAGGTCAGAAAATCAACCGCGTGAATGCAGCCAATGTATCTTTTAGCGGCGTGGTTTTGAATGTCGCCAGCGAGAATTTGGGCAATTACTTGCCGGATGGAACGGTGCTTCCTGTGACAGGTATCAGTGCCGCATCTACAAGTTCAAACAAAGCTAATGCATCTGTTTTCGGATGGACATGGGCATCAGAAGCAGGAGGACTTGCAGGACTTTAATCAATCAAAACTTTCTCAAAAGCTTGCCCTTCAAAGGAGGGTGAGCTTTTGAGATTTTAAATAATCAGTCAAAACCAACCCACTGCAGACGGCAGTGATATCCACTAGTTAAATAATTAAACTGAATGAAAAACATCGTGAAGGGGACGATCCTTTATATCGTCCTAAGTATTCCTGTGATAGCCTTGGCGCAAAAAGGTAACATTAGAGGAACTGTGATTGAAGATGCCACCGGCGAACCGATGATCGGGGTGACGGTGCTCATTAAAGGCACCACAACAGGTGCCGTGACCGACTTTGACGGAAAATTTGATATCTCAGCTGAGCCGGGTACGTATGATTTACAAATTTCTTTTGTGTCATTTCAAACTATTCAAATTGCCGGCCTGATAGTAAATCCGGGCAAAGTGACGCTGATTGATCAAATCAGAATGCTTGAAAATGTAGATGTGTTGGAAGAAGTGGTGATCACGGCAGAAGTGATCAAAACCACAGAAACGGCGTTGCTCACAGTTAAGCGCAAGTCGGCCAACCTCATGGATGGTATTTCGGCAGCCAATTTCAAACTCATGGGTGATGGAGATGCCTCTGAGGCCGTAAAACGCGTGACGGGAGTTTCGGTGGAAGGCGGCAAATATGTGTATGTGCGCGGCTTGGGCGACCGATACACCAAGACCATGCTGAACGGCATGGATGTGCCCGGGCTCGATCCGGACAGAAACAGTCTTCAGATGGATATTTTTCCCACGGATTTGATCGCCAACATGATCGTTTTGAAAACGGCGGTAGCTGAGATGCCGGCTGATTTCACAGGCGGAGTAGTCAATATTGAAACGAAGGATTTTCCTGATTACCGCGTGTTGGACGTTTCAGTAGGTGTAGGGTACAATCCGAGCATGCATTTCAATAAAAATTACTTGACCTACGAGGGTGGAAAAACAGATTTCCTAGGTTTCGATGATGGCACACGTGCATTGCCTGAAGCGGCATATTTGGATAACATTCCGTCACCCATCAGCGGCAATTCTTCACAGGAAGTAAATGCATTTCTAAACGAATTCAATCCTACATTAGGAGCATACCAAAAACGGAGTTTTATGGATTTCAACTTGGGAGTCTCCTATGCTGATCAAAAAACGATCAGTGGCGAACGGAAACTTGGGTACATTTTCTCACTCACGTACAAAAACGCTACTGCATTTTATGATGACGTGACTTATGGCGAATACCAGCGCTTCATGGATCCGGATCTATATCGTCTACGGTATGCCACTATTCAAAATGGTTCATTGGGAGAAAACAGTGTACTGCTGGGTGGACTGGCCGGAGTGGCATTGAAATCAGGAAATAATAAATACAAGCTCACGTTGATGCACCTGCAAAATGGTGAAAGCAAAGCCGGACAATTTCGCATTGTAAATGATGGAGAGGCTGTCGGGCAGTCGGGATACATTGCTACCTCTGACAACTTGGAGTATAGCCAGCGCGGCTTGACAAACTTGCTTTTGAATGGGGAACATTACAATTCAGATGCTACCTGGAAAATTGACTGGCGAGTTTCTCCCACCTATTCCAAAATCCTAGAACCAGATATCAGAAAGACGGCCTTCACACTGGAATCTACAGACACAGCATTTTTCGCGGGAGCAGGCGGGAACCCAACCCGTATTTGGCGCGAATTGAACGAAATCAACGTTGCAGGGAAAGTAGATTTGACAAGAGAGTATGAAATGCTCGGCGCTGGAGCCAAGTTGAAATTCGGCGCAAGCCATGTTTTTAAGTATCGTGACTATGAAATCAGAAGCTATGACGTGCAGTTTTTCGGCGCTCAGCCTGATTTCGGATACGATCCGAATAATGTCTTAGACAATGAAAATCTGTATCCGAATGGAACGGTCTACTATTCTTCGGGCAATAACTCACCTAATCCAAATGAGTACCAAGGAAATGCGCAAAATACAGGTCTGTATGTATCCAATGAATTCAATGTTAATCCTGAGTTGAAAGCTATCCTAGGCCTACGCGCTGAGAATTATGTAATGCGACATACCGGACGTGATGTAGAATACGCTAACTCAGGATCATCAGGCAATAATTTGGATAATGAAGTGGTGTTGAATTCATTGCATTTATTCCCTTCCTCTAATGTGATCTATGCATTGACCGATGAGCAAAACCTGCGGTTTGCTTATTCTCGTACAATAGCTCGTCCTTCATTTAAGGAACTTTCATTTGCTCAAATTTTGGATCCCATTACCAACCGGATTTTCAATGGAGGTTTGTTTCAATACAACGATTGGGATGGCAACTTGACAGAAACATTGATAGACAACCTCGACTTGCGTTGGGAGATGTTCAAAGACAAAGGCCAACTTTTTTCTTTGAGTGCTTTTTACAAACATTTCGATGACCCTATCGAATTGGTGCGCATACCCGAGCAGCAAACCAGCACAGAGTACCAGCCAAGAAACGTAGGTGATGGCACTGTGGTAGGTGCTGAGATTGAAATCCGTAAAGCATTAGATTTTGTTGCCCCTTCGCTAACCAACTGGAGTCTGAGTGGCAATGTGACCGTAGTGGAATCACGTATCGATATGACGGATGTGGAGTTCAATGCTCGCAAGCAGTACGAAAAAACAGGAGAGTCTGTCAAAGATTTCAGACAGATGGCCGGTCAAGCTCCTTATATCATCAATGCAGGCGTAGCATATCAAAATCAGGACAAAGGCATGGATGCAGGATTGTTCTACAATGTGAAAGGCCCCACCCTGTGGATCGTTGGAGGAGGTTTATTCCCCGACATATACGCACAGCCGTTTCACAGCCTCAATTTCAATATGAATAAGACATTCGGCGAGGATCGCCGATCAGCACTGAGTGTGAGCGCAAGCAATTTGCTTAACGATGTGCGAGAAGAAATGTACACGGGCTACAAGGCCGCCAATAAGCCGTTTACGAGGTTTAGTCCCGGCATGGCGCTTAGTCTTGGGTACAAATATTCATTCTGATAATTATTTAACTATGTAGGAAAGTAGGTCGCAGTTTGCGGCCTATTTTTTTATATCCCCTTTATCTTCTCTATAATGGCTGCTCGCTGTGCTACGAAAGCCATCCATTCGTCCCAGTTGGTGCCGGCGGTTTTGGTTACCGATTTCTCCAGTTCCTCCAGTTGTTCTTCATAGTGCCGCAGGTAGTGCCACCGCTTGAAGTCCAGCAGGAGCGCCTTGGCTTGATCCTGATACTTCTTCTTTTCGTCCTCACTCATATTGTCCGATTTCAAGCCGAGTTTAAAAGTAATGGGTTTGCCTGTTTCCTCGCCCAACTGCGTATATATCACCAGCTCTTTGGAATCATTCGTGGCAGGAATTGTTACCTCGTAGTGCGTACGTTGGTTCTGTGGCAAGGCAAATCGCTTCGCATATTTCCACCAACTCAGTTGCACATTGTCAGCCGAAAAGTCAAAGCTTGTCACAAAACCTTTCACTTCCTTATCGGGTAGGGTGAGCGTGGCTGAGTTGATTTTTTTGTCAAATGATTGCGCGGCGCACACCAGCGAAGAAAGTACCAAACCGTAAACCAAGAATTGCCTAATATTGATCATGGCGTCAAAGATATTAATCACCGGAGGAACGGGGCTTGTAGGCACCAAACTTACCAACGCGCTACGCACCCGTGGCGATGAAATACGCATTCTTACCACCAGCGCCATTCGCGCAGAGCAGCCCGATGCTTTTTATTGGAATCTCAAAGATCAGTACATTGATTACCGAGCTTTCGAAGGCGTGGATTATATTATTCATTTGGCAGGAGCAGGTGTGGCGGACAAGCCTTGGTCTGAGAAAAGAAAAAAACTGATTTACGACAGTCGTATCAAAAACACGAACCTGCTTTTTGAACGATTGAAGGGCTCAAAAGTGAAAGGCGTAATCGCCGCATCGGCTATCGGCTACTATGGCATGGATACAGGCGAAAAGTGGCTCAATGAAGCGGATGCGCGCGGCACTGATTTCCTCTCCGATGTAGTTGCAGACTGGGAAGAGGCCATTTTTTCACTGAATGAACGTGCCGAGCGAGTAACTGCCCTGCGCATCGGTATCGTCTTGTCCACCGATGGAGGCGCACTCAAGAAAATGGCGCCACCGTTTAGATATGGGTTAGGCGCACCCATAGGCACAGGCAAGCAGTGGATGAGTTGGATACATGAAGATGACTTGGTCGGCATGATCCTTTTCGCACTTGACAAAGAATTAGAAGGTGTCTACAATGCCGTGGCACCACATCCGGTCACAAATGCCGAGTTTTCACGAGTGTTGGCTAAGACATTGGGCAAACCATTTTTTTTGCCGAACGTTCCGGCCTTTGCACTCAAGCTTGTCTTTGGTGAGATGGCAAGGGTGGTCTTGGGCGGCAATCGGGTGAAAGCAGACAAAATCAAAAAGGCCGGGTATCCCTTTAAATTCAATAAAATAGACGAAGCTTTGAGAGATTTATTAAAATAGCAGCATGACAGAGAAGCAAGAAATTACGCCCAAGCAGGAAGAAGCCATCCGCCGGGCGTTGAAAGAAAGAGATTGGAGTGAAATCAAAAGTTCAGACTCATGGGCCATATTCAAAGTGATGGCCGAATTTGTAAACGGCTTTGAAAAATTGGCCAAAATAGGCCCATGCGTGTCCGTCTTTGGTTCGGCGCGCACCAAGCCCGACAACCCGTATTATAAAATGGCGGAGGAAATTGCAGCCAAACTGGTGCGCCATGGTTATGGCGTGATCACCGGTGGCGGACCGGGCATCATGGAGGCCGGTAACAAGGGAGCCAAATCAGAAGGTGGTCGCTCTGTAGGCTTGAATATTGAGCTGCCTTTTGAACAAAACGGCAACCCATTCATTGACCCTGACAAACTCATTTCGTTCGACTACTTCTTCGTTCGTAAGGTAATGTTCGTCAAGTACTCACAGGGCTTCATCGTAATGCCTGGAGGATTCGGTACCCTAGACGAATTGTTCGAAGCGATCACGCTTATTCAGACGGATAAGATTGGCAAATTTCCCATCGTTTTGGTGGGGCGCAGCTACTGGCAGGGACTTATGGATTGGGTGGAAAACACCATGCTCACCGAGAAGAACATCAGCCCGGGCGACTTGAATTTGATACATATCGTAGATGATGCCACGGCGGCCGTCAAAGTGATTGATGACTTCTATAGCAAATATCTGCTTTCACCGAACTTCTAATTTTTGCAGTAGTTGATTTCCGAGGTAGACGCATTAGCAGAAGAGACGATAGAGATATACGGGGCGCGCGAGCACAACCTCAAGAATATCAATTTGACTATTCCGCGGAACAAACTGGTAGTGATCACCGGCATTAGCGGAAGTGGCAAATCGTCATTGGCCTTTGACACCATCTATGCCGAAGGTCAGCGGCGCTATATGGAGAGCTTCTCCGCGTATGCCCGCAGCTTCATCGGCGACATGGAGCGACCGGATGTAGACAAGATTGACGGGCTTAGTCCGGTCATTTCAATCGAGCAAAAAACCACCTCCAAAAATCCCCGATCTACCGTAGGCACGGTCACCGAAATTTATGATTTCTTCCGCTTGCTCTATGCCCGAGCAGGAGAGGCGTATTCGCATGTGTCGGGTAAGAAAATGGTGCGCCAAACCGAAGAGCAAATTGTGGACATTGTGCTGCGCGATTTTGAAGGAAAAAAATTGACGCTGCTTGCACCCATTGTAAAAGGCCGAAAAGGACACTACCGTGAGCTTTTTGTGCAAATCCGGAAACTGGGTTTTTCTAAAGTGCGCATCAATGGCGAAGTGACAGAGCTGGTGCCCAAAATGCAGCTCGATCGCTACAAAACCCACGATATCGAGATTGTTGTAGATCGAATCATCCCAAAAGCTGACGATCTCACTCGGCTAAAGCAATCTGTACAAACCGCCCTGAAACATGGCGAAGGCGTGCTCATGGCCATGGACGAATCGGGCAAAGTGGCGCATTTCTCTAAAAACCTGATGGATCCGGAGACAGGTCTTTCGTATGACGAACCGGCTCCCAATTCGTTCTCGTTCAACTCACCGTATGGCGCATGCCAGGAGTGCAAGGGATTGGGCGTGATCGAGGAGATTTCGCGAGATTCGGTAATACCTGACCCCAAGCTGAGCATCTCACGAGGAGGTTTAGCACCATTAGGTGAATTTCGTGACATCTGGATTTTCAAGAAGGTGGAGGCCATTTTGAAAAAGCACAAGCTTAATCTCACAACCCCCATCAATGACATTCCGGAGGAAGTGATGCAGGTGCTGCTCTATGGTGACGAAGAACCGGTGGCTGTTCGTTCGGTCAAATATCCGGGGACGAATTGGAACACCACCTTCGAAGGAATTATTGGTTTTTTGGAGAAACAGCGCGATGAAGGCTCAGACAAAATACGGGCATGGGTGCAGGATTTTACGGACGTCAGGGTGTGCCCCGCGTGTGCAGGCAAGCGCCTCAAAAAGGAATCCCTTCATTTCAAAATAGATGAACGGGACATTGGTGAAATAGCCGACATGGACTTATATGGCTTGAGTCAATGGCTGATCAATCTGGAGGGTCGGCTGAACGAAAAGCAGCAACTCATTGCCAAAGAAATATTAAAAGAAATCCGCAAACGCTTGGGCTTTATGCTCGACGTGGGCTTGAATTACCTCAGCATGAACCGTCCCCTGCGCACCCTCTCAGGTGGCGAAGCACAGCGCATTCGATTGGCTACTCAAATCGGTACGCAACTCGTAAATGTGCTCTACATTCTCGATGAACCCAGCATCGGGCTGCATCAGCGTGATAATGTGCGGCTCATCAATTCCCTCAAAGACCTGCGCGACTTGGGCAATACGGTGATCGTGGTGGAGCACGACAAAGACATGATGCTGGCCAGTGATTATATCATTGACATTGGACCCGGCGCAGGCCGACACGGCGGGCAGATAGTTGCTGCATCCGATCCGGCGGCATTCGTTAAAAACAACACCACAACCTCTGCCTATCTCAACGGCAATAAGAAGATAGCCGTGCCAACCAAACGACGGGAAGGAAGTGGTCATTTCTTGATACTCACAGGTGCCAAAGGCCACAATCTGAAGAATGTGAATCTCAAGTTGCCCTTAGGCCAAATGATCTGCATCACGGGAGTGTCGGGCAGTGGCAAGTCCACGTTGATTCACGAGACACTTTACCCTGTGCTGAAGCGCCATTTGTACAAGTCACATGCTGATCCATTGCCCTACAAGGAAATCAAAGGATTGGAACACTTGGACAAAGTAATCGAGGTGGATCAATCGCCGATAGGCCGAACGCCTCGCTCCAACCCGGCTACTTACACGGGTGTGTTCACCGACATTCGTACGCTCTTTGCCGAAATACCGGAATCAAAAATACGCGGGTACAATCCCGGACGGTTTTCATTCAATGTGAAGGGCGGCCGCTGCGAAACCTGCCAAGGAGGCGGCATGCGTGTGATCGAAATGGACTTCCTGCCCGATGTGCTCGTCCCCTGCGAGACGTGCAAAGGCAAACGCTACAACCGCGAAACGCTGGAAGTGCGCTACAAAGGCAAATCCATCTCTGATGTGCTGGACATGACCGTGGAGCAAGCCGTAGATTTCTTTGAGCATTACCCCAAGATTGTGCGCAAAATCCGCACCCTTAATGATGTGGGACTCGGGTACATCTCGCTTGGCCAGCACGCCACTACCTTGTCGGGTGGAGAGGCACAACGCGTGAAACTGGCCACCGAACTATCCAAGAAGGACACAGGCAGTACCTTCTATATCTTGGATGAGCCTACCACGGGTCTACATTTTCAGGATATCGAACATCTATTGGAAGTGCTGAACCGCTTAGCAGATAAGGGCAACACGGTCTTGATCATAGAGCACAACATGGACGTGATCAAAGTGGCCGATCATGTGGTGGATGTGGGGCCGGAAGGCGGACTGGCCGGAGGCCAAATCATTGCAGAAGGCACACCCGAGAAAGTGGCCAAAAGTAAGACCAGTCACACGGCTGTGTATTTGAGGGAGGAGTTGAAATAATGTAAGGTTTTGACCTTATTAGCAGTGAGCAAAGCGCCTGAAAATCAGTTCATACTCCCCCGGCCGCAGTAATTTTCTCGATGATATGACAATATTGGCTTCTTTCAGTTCACGGTAGAGTGTTACGCGACTTACCCCTATTTTTTCAGCCACCTGCATTCGTGTCATTAGTTTGTTGTCCGTCATGTGATAGTGTGATTAGCTAACTAAAATAACAAAAAACGTGAAAAACCTAGCGGGTTCGTTAGGATATTTTGAATAAGTCAAGATGTTTCAAGATGTTTCAAGATGTTTCAAGATGTTTCAAGATGTTTCA